>VTLG01007476.1_pt1 | contig 71980 bp, 64 predicted proteins | sample 4694571 | NCBI WGS metagenome assembly VTLG01 (sample SAMN12604809, study PRJNA352737) | marine metagenome | biome: ENVO:00000447; feature: ENVO:00000209|ENVO:00000569|ENVO:01000036; material: ENVO:00002151; isolation source: viral sequences binned using virsorter ...
TCTTAGCAATAGTTCGCCAAGTGAAAAGAAGTGCCAAGTCTATTCTCATCTTTTCACCTTCACTAAATGAATCATAAGTGAATTCATCTCTATGTCTTGACTTAATACTTTCTTCAAATTTTTCATCTAAATTAAAAGACACAAAGAAATCCATTGAGGCCAGATATTTATTAATTAACGTATTCATTATAGGAAGATATTGTTTAATGATACGTGTTTTGATACCAGTATCTTTTAATAAAATAGTTGCAGTTTCATACAACTGTTTCTGTTCTGATAATTTTTCTAACTGTTCTATACATGATTTAAATTCTTCTTTCAATTCTTTTAACTTTTTTACCTTTTCATCAAGATCATCTTCTCTTTCTTCTATTTCTTTAATTTGATCTTTTAGCTTTGTAATATAACCACCAATTGCTTGAACTTGATTTTGATGTGTAGTTATAGCTGTTTGAGTATTTGTTACTTCTTCTAATCGTTTTTTTAAATCTTTAATTTTGTTACCAAGTTCCCATAATCCACCTTTACTCGTATGCATTATTCCATGATGTGCGGAAATCATCTTCTTTTTGTGTTCTTCATTTAGTTCTTGACTACAAGTAGAACACGTATCGTTTTGTTCATAAAATTCGATTTCCTTTTCGGCTGCTAACATCTTTCGTTCAATACCATCTTGATATCCTTCTAACTCCTTAAGAGTTTGAGCCGTTTTATCATTTGATATTGAATCTATCAATTCTTGTATTTTTGTATTTAATGACTCAATTTCTTTTTCATTGTTACTAATATCACGTTCATTTTGTTGAATTTGATTTTTCTTGGTCTTTTTTAAATCATTAATTACACCTTCAGTAGTATCAATATTTCCTACAGATAATTTTCTATTGACTTCAACATTTTGATGTTCTTCTTTATTTTCTGATATTTTATATCTCAATAAGTGATTCATTACAGAGAAAATTTGAATATCAAGTAAATCTTCAACAATACCTTTACGATCTTGTGTCTTTAATTGCATAAATGGGATATAATGATTTGCTCCCAATAAAACAATTTGTGTAAATGATTTGTAGTTCAGTTTGAGTATTGTCTTTTCAAGGTATTCTTGTTGATCTTGAGTCTTGGCATCTTGATTTAATCTTTGACCATCAACAAAAATTTCAAAGATGTTTTTCTTGATTCCCCTACGAACCATGTAGGATTTACTACCAACTTCAAACTCAATCTCTACTAACAGTCCACCATCATTAATAGAGTTGATTAATTGGGGTCTATTAATTCTTCTAAATGGTTTACTGAATAGACCAAAGCACAACGCATCTAAAACAGTAGATTTGCCTGATCCGTTTTCTCCGACAATTAGTGTAGTGGAAGTTTTATTTAATTCTATTTCTGTAAATTGATTGCCGGTACTCAGTAAATTCTTCCACCTAATATTTTTAAAATATATCAAGGTTTAGTATTCTTTGAGTACGACAGGTTTTGAGGAATGTTCAAATCGATAATCAAGATCATCAAAAGCACTTTTAAGAACATCAATACATAATTGATTTAAGGTTATATCTCTATCATGTGCCGCTTTGGCTAGATGTAGGAGATCACTATTTGATATTTCTAGTTCTACATTTGTAGATCCTTTTGGTAGTTGTTCACTCTCGATTAAGTCTTGAGCGAATTCTTTTCTTTTTTGTAGTTCTTCTTCACTCCTTCTTGCATCCCATTCAGGAGCAACAGCCGGTATATCAGTTTGACCTAAACAACCATCATAGTCTGCAGAACCCAAATTACGTTCTACTTTGGCCTTTTCTTGTCTTTTCATTTCATCAAAATTATAATTAGTCATTTTCTCCTTTTTTTCTCTTTCAAGTCTTTCTGCATAGGTTTCCATCATATTGACTCCACAGTTAAGGCTTCATTATATAAATTTCTCATCAACATATTTAATTCAGTTTTATTTTCTATGTTTAATGAGTCTACATATTTACTTAAAATTGTTAGGGTGTCTTGTGCTTCATCTATTAATTCATCATCTTCCATAAACTCCAAATCTGAAAAATCTTCAACCACTACTAAATTAGCTACATTTTCTGTATACAACTTATCTAATACAGTATCAAACCAAAAGGGATTTGTTTTCTTTTGAACTACTACTTTTACATGTGTATTTTCATATTCACTATAATCTTTTTCAGTTAATGATTCAAAGGTTTCTTCGCTGTCATCATAATAAAATTTTCTGAACATTCTATAGGGGTTTTGTATGAATTCTAACTCTCTTGTCTCTGTATCAAAGATATGGAAACCCCTGGCGTCCTTATAATCACTCCATGTTATCTCATAAGGATTTCCAAGATAATAAACTGTTCCATTGTCAGACTTGTGATGAAAATGTCCACTCATAGCCATATCGAACTTATCAAAGAGTTTTGCTTCTACACCTTCATGACTCCATGATCCAATATGTTGTTCAAATCCTTTTACTTCAAGATGACCCATAAGAATTTGACATTGTGTATTCTGAATTGATTTCATACACTCACCATAATTATCTTCATTTATCCACGGCATCATAAGTATACCCAATCCATCAAAATCAACTTCTTTTGGTGAAGAATACATCCACGGCTCTACCTTACCCTCATGTGTAGTAAATATTTCTTCTATGGAATTTAATTCATTAGTATTTTTATGGAAAGTATCGTGATTACCTATAATGATATGTGTATCAATTCCCATCTTCCATAGGCGTTCAACAAAATTTGTTCGTAGATCATTCAGTATCTTGAAGTTAATAAATTTTCTACGATCAACTACATCACCTAAATGAATTAATGTTTTGATATTATGTTCTTCAAGGTAGGGAAAGAAAATATTATCATAAAACTTTTTAAAATAATTTAGAAAGGTGAGACTATCTCCACGTGCTCCCCAATGGGTATCTGTGATTAAAGCTATTTTCATGCTGCACTCATAAAAAGTTCTAAAGCTGTATCTTGTTTCTTAGTAACTTTCTTTTTCTTACTCTTTTCAAAGGTATCTACAAATTCATCAACTATTACTTTGAAATCTGAATTTTTATAATCATTAATGTTTTCATGCTCATTTGCTTCACCACTAAGATCAATATCCATATAATTAGGATTTGTTTCATAGTTTTGCATACTTTTATATTTTATGTATAACTGTTTTTTCTCTTTTTGAATTCTTCGAATAAAGGCGTAATAAATTATTTGAGTAAAATAAGCAAAGGGATTGTTGGATTTTTCTGGATTGAAATTGTGGATATAATGTAAACAGTTTTCTATTCCATCAGAAATCATATCATTTTTAAATGCATAATTTATGAAGTTTGGTCTGAATGATAATCTTTGAGCAATCTTTAAAAATACTGAACCTAGATATTCTGAAATTTGAGGAAGTTCTTTATTCTTTTTACGTGCATTATCATATTCTGCTTTATATTCAATCATTGCCTCTAAAAATTTGGCATTGTCCACATAGTGTAGTTTATTCTTACTTGATTTTCGTTTAGCCATAATATTCTTTATTTCAATTAATGTCGTATTATTATTATATCATAAATTTGGTAGATGTCAAGTTTAGTTCATTAATCCTTCAGGTTCAAAATCTTCTAATATTTTTGTCATTTTGTTCATTTCTTGATCTTTATTATGTCCCATATCTTCTTTTACAGAATTTATATAAAATTCTTGATAATCTTCTCCCAATTCCGAAACAGACATAATACACCTTGCTGCTAGGGGTACAAATGTAGTATCTGTAAAGGGTAGCCATTTAAGTAGTGCCATTTGTGATTCTCTTTTATCATCATTAAATTTCATCATCACTTTCATCGGCCAATGAAGTTCTAAATAACCATTATCCTTACTTCTATCATTTACTACAACTTTAGAGAAAATTATTTCACCATTATCTAATCTAATTACTTTTAGATTATCTTTATCCAATTTTTCCATTTATACCTTTAATGTAATATTGTGAATCTTGTATGGAAACTTTTCCTCATCATATATTTTTAATCTATCTTCATGATGGCGATAAGCATAATTTTTTCTATTCTTCCATCTCAAGTCATCTGCTATATCGTATAAGGTAGTTTTATCTGTTGTATCTGATAATCGTAATCCTCGACCTATCGATTGAAGATTTCGTATGCGAGATTTAGAAGGAGAAGCGAACACAATGTTATGCAAATTCCTAATGTTGATGCCGGTACTGAATACCCCATAACTTGCCACGATGATGGCATCTCGTTCTGTTTCTGCGATTGCTCGTATCTGTTCTCTAGTCTCGGTTTCTGTTCCTCCAAATACAAAAAAAGTCTTCCTATTGTCATCTGTCTTCTCCTCGATCATATCGTATAAAATACGTCCATGTTTTTTCACTAATCTAAAGAGTAACAAAGTATTACCTTCCAAAGACAATACTAAGTTTCTTATATATTTATTCCTTTTCTCATGACCTACCAAGAATTCTATCTCATCTGCATACTTAATTTGTTTAAATTGCTCACAGATCACATCAGGATACTTTAACAATATAATTTCCACATTTAAAGAAGATAACTCTTTTCGATCCATCAACTTTTTAGTTGTTGTAACTTTATAAACCTTACCAAATAAACCTTCAAGTACTAATTTATGTGTTTGTGTTCCATCTAATGTTCCTGTAGTTCCAATTCTATATTCAGCGTTCACACATTTAGTCATAAGAGTTGTAAGGGATTTAGATTTAAATCCATGTGCCTCATCACCAATCACTAACCTATATGGTTCAAATGTTTTTTTGTTAAGTTTGTAAATAGATTGCCACGTTGAAATAACCACTAGTTTATCGGAAACCTTATCTTGTCCGGCATAGACTTGATGACAATACTTTGCGGAATCCCATCCATACTCTTGAAAATCTGAATATAATTGTGAAACAAGTGAAGTGGTAGGAACGATTATTAATGTTTTAACATTGAGTGCTCGTACAATTAAATAGATGATTAGGGATTTTCCACTTGCGGTAGGTGATACTAATAAACTTTTTTTGTATGATAAGGCATGATGAAATCCATCTAATTGATAATCTCTTGGTTCAAAAGGTAACTTTAAGTCATCAAGGAAAGCTTGATTTTTTGCTATTTTTCTAGGTTTCCAATCAAAACCTATCGGGGCCACTCGATAATTTCGGGGCTCCGCAAAGATAAACACGTACTCAAGTAATCCACCATACAGTAACCTATTGTGAATATTGAATAATCTTATCTTACCATCCCAAATTTTCATACGATATGCTGGCATGAATGTGTGGCCCGGTACAGTAAATGTGAAATAATCACAAATTTCTTGTGCTACGCCAGCTTCACAGCTTATTTTGAGGAATACTTCATCTTTCTTAGTAACCTCAATTACTTCAATGACCTTCTGTGAATCGTTTCCAATCGATTGCATTTTTAATTAAATATCCTCTATTCGATAATCCCTTTACTATGGCTTCAAGATAATCCACCTTTTCTTCTTGTAGTGATATTTTTTTCTTACCCTCTATTATATCATCATCAGCATCTATATACTCTTGTACATCTGCCTTGAGTAACTTATATTGGAATGGCTCCCAATCATAAGCCTCTAATTCGGTTTCATCCATCCTTCCAGAATAATACTCCCTTTTAACTTTTAAAAGTTTACTATGATCAAACTTCATAGTACGGAGTCTCAATCTTTCATCATGAAAGAGAATTAAATATTTGTTATGTAGTTGTGGGATTTTAACAGATTCTTGAGATAGTTCTGTTTCATCAATTTCACAATCTCCTGACCACAATTTCTGTATTTCTTCAAATTTCATTTATTCAATATATCTTTCAAATTATCAATCTTTTTTATGTGTTGCTTCCATTCATGGCTTGTATCTACCTTATATAAACGATCTGCACCATGAGCATAAAGACTCCTATAACCAAGATCTAAATCTTTTATATAGGTATAAGCTTCAGAATCACTCATCTCTATATACATGATAGGTTTATGTTTTCTTATTGTATTTTCAGCTCCTTGTAAAACTCTAAGTTCAAACCATTCAACATCTATTTTTATAAAATCAAGTTGATTAAAGTTATAACTATCCAACGTTTTTGTTTTAACTTGTATTTTTGGAAAATTTTCCCATTCGGGTTGTACCCATCTGTCACCTGTCTTTTGTTTAGGTTCATGTACAAGTGATGCCATTCCAGTATTGGTAGTATTTGGTACTTTCATTGTAGCAGTACCATTCTCATGCCCAAGTGCTACTGTCTCTAGAGTACTAATGTTACCCCAATCAGAATTATCTTTAATAAAACTCTCCATATTTTTTTTCCAACATTCTATATGTTTGGGAACGGGTTCAAATGCATAGACTCTTTTAAAATTTTGTGCTAACCTTCTAGTCCAAATACCTACATGTGCTCCAATATCAAGTGCCACATCTCGATTAGATATGTGGGGCATCACCTCATTGAATTGAGTCTGTTCATAATCTCCACCCCATTTATACCAATCTTCATCATCGGGAATCCATATTCTTTTATCACTTGTTAATTTCATAATCTTTTAATTTTTTAAGGGCAACCATCGTACCTACCTGTTCAATTATTTCTGCATAACCATCTTCAATCCACTCATCTATAAATTGTGTCACACCCCTACAAGTTGGATCAGTATAATCATGTGCTAAACACGGACCATTCAAATAATTCCAATGATGTATTAAATCTTTTTTAACACCTTCATACGAATGATCACCATCAACAAATAACATACACAATGGTATATTTTCCATTGCCCACGAATTGTCTACTCTAATATCTATTCGGTGTTTTTCTTCATATTCATTCAACCAATCATCTGCATCAGGGTCATGACACCCCTCAACTACATCAACTGAAACTACTTTTACTTTGGTATCATGAGTAGCCATTGCGAGTAAAACTGTTGATCCTCCCCAATATCTACCAATCTCTAATATAATATTACCATGTTCATCTTTGGGCATTCTTGTCCATTGCTGAGCCGCATACTTATATAACAATCCTGCTTCATGTAAATCTAATCGGATTATATCTCTTGTTTCTCTGGGCGAATTAAATAACCATAATAAATTCACAAAATTATTCTTTATATTTTTCATTCCATACATTATTAATAAAGTTTTCTAATTTGGGTACATAATCATAAATTGTAATAATAGGATCTATATCATTCCTCAAATATGTAAAACGTGGTAATAATACTCTTTTAACTCTTTTCTTTCTGCTATCATCTTCATCATCTTGAGCAACATACGTGCTGAAGTAAATATCTATTCCATCTGGAAGATCACCTAAACCATGTTCTTCCAATGATTCAAAAAACTCTGCTATCAGTTTTTTTATAGACCAATCTTTTTTATCATAAGTACACATCCATTTAGGATTATAAGTATCACCATCTTCAATGTATTCTAGTTGATCACCTATTCTAGAAAATGTATATTTATGATTTTTATAAGATCCTATTCCCAATACATTATAATTTGTCGTTATAATCATAGGAGTACTAGTCATTATTCCGTCAAGAAACATATCTTGTGAAGACATTTCTTGCCAATCTATTTCTTTTTTATACATCTTCAATTCTTTTCTACATTTTCTTCCTGTGTCATCACAAAAATAATCTTCGAATTGTTGATTTTCGGCGCCTGCCACACAATATTGTTTATTATCATTCAAAAATTTATTAACTATCCCAGAAACTAAAGTATCATATTTTCCCACTTCATCAAAAATTGTCTGTACACTTATTTCTGATACATTATGATCTATTAAGTTTTGTATATCTAAAATAAGTCTATTTGTATCTGTTTGTAAATTACCCGTGTCAAAAAAGATAACATCTGACATTATAAATAATCCTAATGAATTTGCATAGTCTAAGAAGTTAAAAATGACATCATCATTTTTGGGTGCTCTACGTTTTTGTTGTTTAACTATTTCTCTATCAAAACTTTGTACACAAGCTATTACCGTATTAAAATTATATTCTTTCAGAACATCTAATTTTTCTTTAGTCCAATCGCACATGTGAACTTCCATGATCTTTTTGTTACAATCTTTAAAATTGGGTATAAGACCAAATATATTATTCATTATTTCTGCAGACATTAATGTAGGTGTTCCACCGCCCCAAAAATAGCTATGAATATGATCTGAACTTAATATTGGTTCATAAAATTTTATTTGATTTGGTAAATATTCTGAATAATAACGTTGGAAGGCGTCCTTTTCAAACATTGTACCCTTAAAAGTACAATAAGTGCATTGCTCTTTACAAAATGGGCTGTGAATGTAAACCCCCGTTTTTAACTTGGTATTGCTCCAAGCCTTTAAAATATCTTCACCCGAAATCGGTTTCATTTTAATCGTTTAATAAATTTTTAATAATATATTCTGTATAATTAAAATTAACGGTTGCTACTTGATATACTGGATCTGTTGTAGTACTGTCAAAAGATACTTCTGATAATGAGGTAGGAAAAATATCTTTGAAATGAAATTCCATTGTGGGATTCATAGAACTACTTAAAATAGTTAATACAGCTGTTGTATATTTGTTTTCTTCACCGACCATCCATTGAAAAACTTCTTGCCAATTTTTTAAATATTCATCAATCATAAAAGTTACATTAAGAGGCTCATAGGTTATAATACCAGTATGGCGAGTAAAATTTTGAAGTTGTGGTGTGGCCATAACCGCGCCTTCTAATGTTATGCCTGGTAAATTAACTGTTTGAACAAAAAAGGAAGTTTTCGGTATTGCCGCAACATCAAATCTAAACTGAACATCGGCCAGAGGATTAATATTTTTAGGTTGTTCTGTTAAACTTGTCATATTTCCTTTTCATTCTTTGAAAATAAATTTGGTAGATTTGGAAAATTATTTCCTTGATAATTAACCCAAATAAACTGTAGTGCTGGATGTTCTTTAACAACTTTAAGAATTTGTTCTGTCCAACTTTGATGAACATCAATCCAACCTTTAGTTTTTTCATTTCCTTGTCTTATTGTTTTAACTCCATTTTCATGTATGTAACCATCGCGAATTTTACTATCTTTATTGAAATAATGTTTGGTATTCGCATAAAGATTATCATATTCATCATTTTTGTGATCAAAACCTAATAGATAAACCTTTTCATAATCTTCACAAGTAAAATCTCTACACGCAATATGTAAAGCTGAAGTTCCTGTAGACCATCCTATCACTTCAGTACCTATATTACGAATTTTGTCTTCCTTACCTCTTCTTAACCAAATAATATAATTTTCTGTGCCTGAACAGTTTTCATCTAGTCCGGAAATATATACAAAATATTCATCATCAAATCTTCTGTAAGATTCTTTCTCTTTTCCATCCAATCCATATTTTAATGCATCATAAGATTCAGCGGGAAGTAAATTCCAAGAATTATGTGTAAAATAACAATCTCCATCAAATCCTGAATCAATAATTTCACTTATTATTCCAGCATCTATGGCACAAATCACATCGGGATTAAAGTCTCTATGACAAGCATTACATCCTATAACTGTTCCATCTAATTTTGATGGATCTATATTTTTTCTACTGGGACCATTCCCTAGTACAAAAACATTATCAATTCCTTGAGCATCATCACCTTCAAACATTTCACTACCTCCATTATACACTAATATTTAGTAATGTCAATAAGCACAAAAAAAAGGGTGAACAAAAGTCCACCCTTCTTTAAGTTCATCCTTAGATAAAGGATTACATAAGGTTTGCAACGATAACGTGCCTGTAATAGCGGTTAGCGTTAGCAGTAAGTGAACCATCACCGGCTCCGTTATTTGCGGATCCAGTTTCGTTTGCGAAAGGATTGGAAACCAGACCATAACGAGTCTTGAAACCAATTTTCGGTTGAAATGAGTTCTCACCAACTGCACGAACCATCTGTAATGGAACATAAGGACAATAGAAAAGTCCGGCGTCATAAGCACTTGAACCTTTGTAACCAACTGTGAAATAGTTAGTTGCAGCGGATGGTGCATATGGATCAACATAGACTTTAAATCGACCATTAAGAGTTCCAACCATAGTTGAACCTGTGTCATCTGGGTCAAAATCGTTTCCAGAAGGTGCTCCGGAAAGTTGACCGGCCATAGCCAATGCGGATGCTACATCAGAAGATGTAATCAAGACATTACCTTTACCTCGGCGAGTGTCTTTAGCAATTGCGTTAGCTTCACGTTCAATCTGGAACATCAAACCTTTGAACTTCTCAACAGACCAACGTCCATTAGAGTCAGTATCAAGGTCAAAAGTTCCTGCGGATGTAGTATTATGAGCTGCACCAGTTTTAGCGTTGGTGTAGATTGTTCTCATAACTTCGCGGTTAATTTCAGCCAAGATTTCACTTGACAGAATATTTGACAGCTCAGTTTCTGCATCCAAACCATGAACGGCCTTAAGGTCTTGTGCGAGTTCTACTGTGTACTCAGCCTTAAGTGCTCTTGATTTAGCGGTTACGGTTACTTTATCGATTGCGAATGCCATCTCTGAAATGGTAACGTCAGCTTCTTGTGTTGCTGTAGCGGTACCAGTACCAGTAGTCATGCTGGCATCTGCGGGGTTACTGTTAGCGGAATGAGTTCCACTACCAGAGAAAGAAGTGTCGGCTTCTTTAGAGTCAGCCGCTTCAACACCGGCCTGTGATGTAATATGTGATTTCATTGCAAAGATTAGTCCGGTAGGACCAGTCATTGGTTGAACACCACAAACATCATAGGCGATAAGATTAGGCATAGCTCTACGAACCAACGAAATCAAAACGGGATCAACGGTATCGATATTACCGCCGGTCTTATTAGCGTGAGCCGCCTCTGTCATAAAGACTCCACTACCTTGTTGAGACTGTTCCTTCATTGCGGTTTCTTGGTTTTCCAAGAGAACTGCAGTAACGGCCTTGCGGTAGTTATCTTTAATCTTAGGAAGGTCTTCGTGCTCTAAGACTGGTCCCCACTTCTTTTGTAGGTTTTCAGCTAGGTACATAGTTTTCTCCTATAGGGTTATATAAATTAAGAATTATAGCGACGGATCGCTGAAGTATAATGTTCCATGCTCTCATCTAATTTCTCAGGAGTTTCCTCACTTTGAACTTCGATTGTTTCATCTGTTTCAGTAATTTCTGAGGTCACTGCATCAGACTTAGGAAAATAACTTTCCTTGAGAACATTCAATTTTTCAATGTATTGCTCTGTATTTTCAAATTCGATACCTTCTGCTAACTTCTCAATTTTCTCCGAATCTGTATCGGCCAAATCTTTAGTTGCTGATTTAAGGGCATCGGTTTTTTTGTACTGAGCCAATTCTTTCTGGAGTTCTACTCCACGATTAATTTCTTCATCCAGAGAGCCTTCAAGTTCTTCGACTTTTGTGAATAAGTCGTCAACCATGTCAACTTTCTCTTCTGGAAGGTCAATGTAATGCTCTGTGAAAAGAGTTTTGAGTCCGGACATGAAATCTTCAACCAATTCGGAACGAATTCCTCTTTCGATTGCCAATTCATTTTCCTTCATCCACTCTTCTACAACGTAAGTGAGATATCCATCGACTTTTTCAGTAAGTTCTTTTTGAAATTCATCTTTAGAAGCGTCAACCTCTTTTGATTGCTCTTCCATACGTTTGTTAACTTCGTCAACAACTTTTGCATGAACAGCAGCTTCAAAAATTGTAGATGCTTTCTTCTTGAAATCTTCAGAAAGCCCCTCTTCTCCACTAACTAACGCTTCTACATCATCTTGAACGTTAGGGGGATCAATTTCTTGAGGTGAAATAGCTTGAATCTTAGTAGTTTCTGCTTCTTCTTTGACTTCCTCTTCTTTAACTACTTCTTGAGTAGCTTTTAAGATAGATTCGTATTTACCTGAAAGGTCAGACTTTTTCATTTTATTGACTTGATCATAAATGTTTTTCAACATTTGATTCTTAGTCTTAGGGATTTGGACGGCTTCAGCGGCGGGTTCTTCTTCCTCCTCTTCTTCCTCCTCATCTTCTTCTTTTTTAACGGAAGCTTTTTGTTCTTCTACTTCCTCTTCACCTTCTTCTTCTTCTTCAGAATCGTCTTCTTCTTTCTTCACAGAGGCCTTAGGGGCTTCTGCAACGATTTCGACATCTGAAGACTCTTCGGTTTCCTCAACACTCTGTTCTTCAGACTCTTGTCCTTCCAAAATTTCTTCAGACATTTAAATCTCCTATATCCGTTAATTTAGGTGTTTACTGTTGTTATTATTTAGTAAACTTATAAACTTGACATAAACTGATCAAAGGCTTTTATCTGAACTTCATCTAATTGCTTTTGACTAGTTATTTTTATTTGTTTTTCGATGCGGGCTACATGGCGTTCATCTAGAATACCATTATCCCATATCCATTCTTTACCTTCCATAATTCCATTGACAAATGCCGCTGGAGCGGAAGGGTCGGCGACAATATCTGCAGCTGTTGCAAGATAAAAATCATCTTGAACATGACTACAATTGCGTCCTACGGGTCTCAATGAACCCATTCCTCTGGATGAGACACCCAAACGGGCTCCCTCATCGATAAGGTTCTTTACAATTTTACCATAAGGTGTGTCCATAATCTTTGCTCGACCTACGAAATTGTCTCCATCCTCATCAAGTGACTGAATTAAATGGGAAACTCTCTCTAAATTAACTGTAGGTCCTTCTGGATGACCTAATTCTCCAAAAGCTCTTGATTGTTTTATGTAATTTTGATCATACCTTTGCGCCTCTTTTTGTAGGATAGCTTTGGGGTATAATCTACCATTGCGATTTTTCACATTGGCCTGCATAAAAACACCTTCGATAAAATAATTCTTTCCTTTTTTGGTATCTTCACATATAAATTCTACATTATCTAATTGTTCGCATATAAGTTTCATTAATTTTCTCCTATTATGTGAAATTACCTTTAGCGTAGTCTATTCTATATCCTAACGAACCATTTTCTTCGTATGCTGGGATATCAAAGCCTGGTGCTTGTTTCTTTAATTCCATTATGACTGTATAAGAGTCTCCAGATCCGTGTCCTGTTGTAGAAAATTGTATGTCTCCCAAAACTTCAGAGGTGTCACCAGTTGCGTTTATTGGTATTCCTGGCCATTCCATACCCGACATATTCCAACTACCATTACCACTTAATTCTGCAATATATTTTTCTGCGGTTGATCCATCCCATTCAATAGCAACTTGTAAACCATTCGTAATCCACATTATTTTAGTAACTAATACATTCCACTCTAAGCCTGTAAAATTACCACTATTTGCTACTGTTCTAGTATTGGCTCCAGATACTCCACCTACAATTGCATCACCATTAGACATACCTGTATCGATTGAAGTTGCTTTTTTGTTTGTATTATCCCATCCTACAACTTCTACTGTAGATGCTCCGGCTGTAAAACCAGTAACAAGAAATGTTTCTGCACCGCCTGTTGTTATTACTTCACCAATCTTAAAGTTTGGGCTTGCTGCACCTGATAAGGTCATTGTGTGTTTTGCCCAAGAAAGTGTCGATAAATCTACCTTCTTAACATCCGATTCTGATGCATCTGAAAAAAACTTTGCTACGTATTTTTTTTCGTCATCACGTAGTACTTGCGTCTCTGCTGCCATCTTCTATTTTCTCCTCGCTTGGTACACTTTCCGGCTCTTTCGAGTCTGTCTGCGTTTTGTTTAAAAAAGTTTTTGCGATATCCTGTTTTTTACCTTCTAACGATACCATCACTTTTTGCTGAAGTACATCACCTATTGCCGATTTTACTCCTGCTGCATCACCTTTAACGGATAATCCTATAATATCACCAACTGTAGTTTCATTAGACATAAAATTTCCTCTATTGTTCTATTATATTTATACTATTTATAAATTTTATCCAGATATAATCTTTAAATCTGGCTTATTTGCTGCAGGATCAAATTCCCATTGTTGATCTTCAGCTTCACCTTCACCACCAGCTTCTTCTTTTTCTTTGGCAATTTGTTCTTTCATATCATCTATTTCCTCTTGAGTCAACTTAAGAACATGTTTATTAACATACTCTTGTGAGAAATATTTACCAACAACTTCATCTCTATATCCCATATCATTTACTAACATTCCCAAACGTTCTCTCATCATTTGAGCATTTTGTAATTCCGCGAAATGTGAATCAGTTTGCCATTCATAAATAAGTTGATCTTTTACTAGTTTCCAATCTTGAGATGAAACAATTCCTTTAAGTAATAGTTGTTTCTCTATGAGATCATTGAATAAATGATTAAATCTTGCTCGTAATCTCTCGATAAAACGTGTAAATTTTACTTCATCTCTTGAGATTTCTTCTGCTCTACCAAGTATGAAACCAGAATCTTGTTCTAGTCTAGAAGGGGGAACATTAAGTGCTTTGTATAATTTTGTTTTGAAGTATTCAACATCAGCTAACTCACCAAGATTCTCCCCTCCTGGCAAAGTTGAAATTTCTGTACCTCTACCACCTTCTCTTCGTGGAAGCCAGTAATCCTCTAACATACTCATGTGCTTACGTTCATCCTTGATTTCGCCAGAATTAGAATCATATACAAGTTTGTTCTTGTATTTGTTCATAATGTCACGTAGATACTGTTCTGCTTTGATCTTAGGTAAGTTACCAACATCAATGTAGAATATTCTACGTTCTGGAGCACGTGAAATACGATAGATGACAACTGCATCTTCGATCATTCGTAACTGATTGAGTGGTTTGATTGCTTTGTGTAGATTACTTAAAACTAATTTTCTATCTGGATCTAATACACCTGAATGACAATATGAAATGGAATCTCCTGCAATTTGAACTGTAGTACCACCTGCAGTTTGTGAAATTCCCCTTTCATTGAACATAAAATATTCTTGAAAACCAGAAGTATCAAGTTCTGCACCATTGGGTCCTTGAACCACTTTTGGTTGACGAACTTTTTTAATTTTTAGGGGATCTATTGGGCGTAGTTCTAATATACCACGTTTGGGATTTTTCTCATCAATAATAACATGAAAATATAATCTACCATCAACATACCATTTACGAAATAGTTCGTACCCCACTCTTCGAAAATCTAGCAAACGTATTAGTTCCGCAAATTCGTCTTTTATTGCTTCTTTAATTGTATCTGATAAATTTGATTTCTCTAGGCTGATACTGACAGGAGATTCTTCCCTATTCGTAACAATGGCCTCATTAATAACATCATCAATTGCTTGGTCACACTCAGGATATGTTGCCATTTCCCGATATTTTCTAATTAATTCTAATTCATTTTTGGCATAACCCTCAAGATCTACATACGTTCCGTATGCTCCGCCTGAAGGACCAACCTCAAGTGCACCATCTTCTGGTTCAGGAAGTGCAAAAGATTTTTTACTCTTTTGATCTTTGTCAACTCTTCCTATAGAAAAACCGAATAATTCAACTGCCATACATCTTTCCTAATAGGTAAAATGGGAGCGGATTACCACTCCCATGTAAAACGTTTTTTTCATACTTAAATATATATTAATTAAATCCAGCGCCACTTTGACTTGATTTCCAATAGCTATACTCCCATGTTACATCATAGGTTTGGATATCATTAGTATCCCACGATAAAGTTATTTCTCCAGTAGTTGATGGCCATACATCAATAAATTCATAAGATTTAGTGTAAGATCCACCATCTTTGGCGACTTGTTTAACTTTCATCGATCCAGTATAACTGTTAATAGCGGCAAAACCAGCTTCTCTCACATTTGATTTGTGAGAATTGATTCTCTCCATCCAACTTTCTATATGATTTCTAATTTCCATATTTTCATCATTATAGATAGAAGTTGTTAATTGCTGGGCAGCTCTATTACCGGGAATATTTATTGATCTTCCCATATAGGTAACAGTAGCGGCTTCTATAGTTGAAGCTGGGAAATTTACTCCTTTACATAAAAATTTAAAAGAGCCTATTCCTGTAGTAGCTACATTTCCTTTACTTCCACTAAGTTCACATTCAAATAAACTTGCTAATGCTCCACCTTTAGTTAGGTTAGAGGTAAATGTGTCAATACTAAAATCTGGCATGTTTTCTCCATATCCGATGATTAGATTGAGATGATGGGGAAGTCTTTTTTATAAGTACCCTCTTCAGGAATCATCGTCTTCCCCCATCTGTATATTATTATTTATATGACTTTATTATCGATTATCTTGCACCGATAATTTCTTCGAATTCAACTCCGGTTCTAACTGCAACAAATTGTAATTGTATGAAGTTAATGGAACGTGATGGTTTCACGTAAATATCTCCACGAAATTCGTTTCGATCTACCACATCTCCAGTATTATTACTGTCATCACAGATAACTGCAAAGTCTTGAATTCCACCTCTACCTTGAACATCTCTCAAGAATGGCTCAACTGTTGCCACGAATCTACTTCGTGAGAATGCATCGTTGAATTCAAACAAGAAAGATTTGGCCATACTAGCAATTGATTTTTCTAAAAGAATAAACAATCGTCTTACGTTGATACGATCAAACGCAGAAGGTTTTGCTAATAGAGTTTTATCTCCAAAAAGAAGTATTCCACTTCCTGGCATTGCTGTAACAGGATTAACTCCATTCTTATAAAGTTCATCCCTTTGTGTTTTATTTGGATTATAAGGAAGTTTAATGCAATTTCTGATATTACCACGATCTAATCCAGCCGGTGACCAGAAAGGATCTCTTGATTCATCAGTAAATGCACAACATCCTGCGATATCACCATTTAATGGAATATATCGATAGACATCATTGTACTTATCGTACATATACTTCCACCCAGAATCCAAAACAGCATAAGAAGAACTGGGCATAGAATTTCTATGACCCACTACATCTGTAGTTTCACTTCCTGCGTTATTTACAACATGTGCTTGAAGTGGTGAAATAAAAGCTACACAATCTTTACGATATTCTGCAATGTTATTAATTGCGTGTATCTGAGTAGCAGCGTCTGCATCAGCAGTCATTAGAAGTGTTACATCAATTTCTTCAGTATTTTTGAATTTATCTAAACCTGTTTGAATATTACCGGCTGTCGAGGCTGAACCTGCGGCACCACCTGTCATACTTCCAGATACGATAATTCCTTTACCATTGAATGTTCCACTTGCTGCTCCACCCCATGCGGTTGTTGAAAGAGCGGCATCTACATCACCATCTGCATGATGATCCATCCATCGAATATACTTTGATCCTCTATTAACAAGGTCTTTGTAGTAAATACTTTGACCATCTTCACCTTTAGCTCCACCGGCAACTGATCCAGAATAAGTTTCTAGTACAGTATTATTTGCTCCCGCAAATTCTCCATCTTCGTCTACAACGACAACATGAATTTCATCTTGAGCTCCACTATTTCTTGCACAATGTGCTGAAGTAACTGGTTCACCATCAAATGAATCTGCATATTCCCATCTTCGTGACCAAGTGTTAGCCGAAGCGGCTGAAACAAAAGGTTCTGAAACTGTTAATACTGTATTACTTGTAATTGAAGAAACTTTTCGTTCTTCTTCAGTACCTACAAGTTTAATTAAATCACCTACAGTTACTTGAAGATCAAAAAATGTACTTGTTCCTGTAACAGTAACACCATTTGCACTTGCTGCACAAGTTCCAACCATTTGACCAACAGGTTCTTGGAATCCTGATCTCTTATGTCGAACCATTGATCCTGAACCAAGATCCGATCCGTGAGCACTACGTGCAACTACTGTTGTTGCATTTGTAATTGTTGCTATTACTAATACTTTAGTACCTAGTGTAATAGTATCTCCCACACTTAACTCTGTAGTAAATGCTGTACCTGAACCGGCAAGTGCACCACTTGATTCTGTCCATGCGGCTGTTCCTGTTAGAGCGGTATCTGTATTACTATTAAGTGTTCCATCACTATTTGTGTTTGCTTTAGTTGCGGCACACATGGAAACTCTTAAACTATTTCCAAGATCACCAACATATTTTGCTACAAACGGACCAAAGTCATCAGACTGTGTTCCACCCATATCTGGATCATAAGTATTTTCATAAGCTTCGTCATTTGCAATGTAAACAGTATTTGCTGCATCCATTGTAGCATTTTTTGCATCTGAGGTATTAGGTGTACGGACTACTTTAAGATTTCCCGAATATGCGAGATAACTTGCTGCAGTAAAAAATGTTTTATACGTAGCAGCGTCTGGTTTACCAAACGTACCCGACAATTCTGATTCATTTGATACTGTTGTTGCCCAATATGAAGGTCCCCACCTAAAAGGACCGGCGATTGCTCCCTCTGTCATAGAAATTTCAGGAACGACAGTCGTTAAATCTATTTCTTTGGTTACAACGCCCGGACTAATTGTAAAAGGCATCTTATCTCTCCTATAATGAGTTGAAAGATTGGTTTCTTAAGGGTATTTTTACCATTGTACTGTTATTTATTATTTTGTAGTTCTCTAAAACCATAAATATTAAGAGTTCTCATAAATAATTCAAGGATTTAGATGGATAAGCTCACATTATTTAATACCAAAAAAATAAAAGACCGATTTCTTAAAAAGGTTGATCTATCAGAAACACATACTAAGTGTCACATCTGGCTTGCTTCAAAAAATAAAACAGGTCATGGTATGTTTTCTGTTATGGGGAAAACTATACCTGCTAGTAGATATTCCTTCATGATGTATAAAGGTGAAGTAGCAGACCATGAAGTAATAACACAAACTTGTTTTAATCCTTCTTGTGTAAATCCCGAACACCTTGAATTATCAGACAAAAGAAGATTAGGTAAAAGAATTTCTGTTAATCCAGCTCAATTAGAAACAGGTTCAATTAATTTCTTAGTAAGATTAAAGAAAGAAAGACCTGATTTAGTTGATAAAATTGAAGAGTTAATAAACGAAATTTATAATCCACCTACTGAAGTAAATTTTTCTGAGTTTGATCCATTCACTTATAAAGATTAGAATCAAATACTATATTAAATGATACACTAATCCTATCTTCTTGAGTATTATTCCTAGTAACATCATGCATAATCGGTGATCTAAAAATATACAAACTTCCTTCTTTATTGATTACATCAGCTGTTGGAGTAGTAAATGGTATATTATAACCTTGAGAATTGGGATAATTGTAATGATACATTGGATTATAGAGTCTCAATGTACCACAATCACCAGAAGGAATTTTAACATAATAAACACCACTCAACTGACTATCAGGGTGTGAATGCATAGAATTATAATCTCCTGGCCTATTTAAATTAGTCCAAAGAAATATCTTATAAGTGCTATATTTCATTCCAGATTCAGTACTTAGTTCACCAACTGCCCATTCAATAAATCTTAAAAGGGATTTCATCACCGGATCATCAGACATATTTCCTTCGGAATGCCATCCCCCTTCATTAGAAGCATGTCTAGTTTTTTCATTTTTGGATTTTTGATAAACCCGATTCTCTATACTAGTATTAACTTCTTTAGAATTATCTAAATCAAATCCCCATAGTGGAACAGGGAATAATTCACTTGTTGTTCTTTGTGTAAACATTAATAATAAACTCTTTGACTTTCATCATCAACTGTCCATACTGTACCTTTATCATCTTTAAAGGATTCTGGTTCTTGTCCATCATCTATAATACCAAATGGCAACATATCTTGTTCTAAAGTTTCCATTTGTTCTTCCCACATTTTCTTTCGTATATCCATATTTGTCATTTCTTTAAAATATCTTTGTTGTACTAACCACCCAAATATCACTAAGGTCATTGCAATATCATCGTGAGATCCTTCCTCTGCCTGATATGTGTTATTCTGTAGAGCAAAGGTTGTAAGTTCTTTAATTGTATTAAAGTCTGGAACAATTAATTGATCCTGTTCTATTAGATCTTTTAATGCCGCACATCCAATTCTCTTGATCTGTTTACTTGTTCTTAATCCTAATTGAATGTTCTTCGCAAATCCTCCACCGATCTGTTGACCTGCTCTACCTCTCATAGTAATGATCATGATATTCTCATACTCTAAATCGTAGTGTAAAGTATCAGCAACTTGAGATCCAATATCATTTACTTCAACTAGAACATGAGCATTATTATACTTATTTCCCACATTATAAATTACATTTGGATATAACATAGGTGAAATTTGATTGTCTCTATAAACTGCAACTTGTTTGTACGGCATTTCAGAAACATCAAATACTGAAAAAGCAGAATAGTCCACACCTTTTCCTTGTGCCGTATCAGCCACTAATGCGTATGTACGATTTTTCTTTGGTTGTTCATATACATCTAAGTTATTAGCAGAGTGAACGGGACTCTTAAAGACCATTGTTCTAAGTTTCGATGGAGCAATTAATGTGTAAGTTGATCCCACAAATTCACATTCAAACTCTTGAGTAAATTGTACTTCAGAGGTATTACGTATCGTTTCTTCTTTCCATTTACCATCTCTGCCAGGCATCTCCGACCAATGAACTTCAATGGGAACATAATCACTTCTTCCTTCTTCAGCTTCTATCCACATCTTATAGAACATATTCAATCCAAGTGGAGTTGAAACGATTAAGACTTTTGTAGATTCACCAGAAGAAATTGTAGGATATACAGAAGTGAAAAATGATTCTGCTATGTTTTGGGGAACGTGAGCAAACTCATCTAGAAAAATAATATTAAAAGAACTACCACGAACTGCACTAGAAGAAGTAGCCGCTGCTACCACTTTACTACCATTCTCTACTTCAATATTACCTTTATTCCATATCACCACTCCTTGTTGTAACCATTTGGGTAAATGTTCATAGGCAAGTTGTAGTCTTGAAAGAAGTTCTCTTGCGGTTGCTCCTTTGTTTGCCAACATTGCGATATTGACACTTTCGTTGAATAGTAAATAATGAAGAAGAAAAGCTATTATTGTGGTTGACTTTCCTGTTTGTCGTGGCATTTTACATATTACAAAACGATTATCATTGAACTTATGAATCATTTCTCTTTGATAGGGGTACATTTCAAATGGTACGAGTCCTTGATCTACATGAATAATTTTAACATAGTTCTCTACAAAGTGAAGAGGATCATCTTTACACTTCACATATTCTTGAAGTGTTTCTTCTGTCCACTCTACATTTTGTCCTACGTTTTTTAAATTTGGATTGCCGAGATATGTTTCACTCGCCACGTTTCCCCTTCAGTAACTTTTGTAATTCAGCTGTAGATCCCACAAATACTGCGTTATTGACAGTAGTAGTGTGTCCACCCTTTTCTATACTTAGTTCTTTTTTGGTTTTATGTAGACCCATTAACTCTTTATTGGCATCCAAGCCGGATTTGATTAATTGACCAACTACTTCAAAAGCACGTGGATGTTCAGATTGTTTAGCAATCTCCAACATCTCCTCTATTGCATCTTGATTTCGTTCAATTAAATTGTAGTAATTCTCACGGGCATAATTATAATCAATGTCATCATCCTTACCAGATTTAGGTATGATTCTGGCAGGCGGTTCAGGTTTAAGTTCAGTAGTGGGAACTAAACTTGTGATTTCTAAAATTTCGTCTATACGTGTATCTTGTGTCATTTTTCCTCATCATGCCAAATTTGACCCTTTTCTGTCATACATTCAGTAGTTAATGGTTTAATAATATTATGTATGTCTATTGGAGGTCTATCTAAAAACTCTTCGGGTTTATATATAGATCTAATTTTATCACATATACAAAAACATTGTCTAGATACTTCTTCTTCTTTTAATTCTTTTTTACTTCTTTTGTATTTTGTATTACCTAGAAAATATAATGTTTCATAACAAGATTTAAACAATAATAAAACATCTTCAGTTTTATAAGTTTCTTTGTTTAACTTATGGGGTTGATATCTATTGTGTATTATTTCTTGATGTTCTGGTTGTATTTCACTTGGGCTTTGCGCAACACATACTGTTCCAACGCAAATGAAACAACCAATTAGAAAACCCCGAAACCACATGTTACAGAGTTACATCCAATCCGGTGCCTAAATTAGTATCAATGTTATCATCAAAATATTCAAAAGATTCTGTGTAACCAAAATCATCATTAGCAGTAACATCGCCGGGACCCGGAGTAACTGTAAGTCTAGTTTTTATCCCTGCTGCGCCTGTTCCTGTCGAACTAGTTTCTGTTATGAATTTCATATTACCCGTTGCGGTTGGTGATCCTGCATCAGCGTCTAATAATAGAAAATTTGTTGTAAAAGATGTACTATCTTCTAAAATAATATGTTCTGGTTCTTCTGCTTCTTGTGCCGGTGTTCTGAGATTCACTATCACAGATTTGGTGACAGAACCACTCTTAACATCTGGATAAATATATCCTTTCATAGTAAAAGTTAATGTCCAAATAATTTCTCTAGTAACTTGAAAATCTCCCTCATAACTATCTTCAATTTGAACACCATTTAATATCATACTTATATCGGGTTTAATATTCATTGCTGGAACTAAATTCACACTAACTGTAAATTCTGGAGTAAAGAAAGGTACGATTTGTTCAAAGATTTGTGCACCATCTTCTGCATTACTAACCATTGAATATAAACTGAAATCAAAATTGTAAGGAACGGGATTAAATTGTTTTAACAATGTAGAAGAAGATGCGGCAGTATTTGCGGCAAAAACTTGACCCATTGTATTCAATTTTCTAGTACCATCATAAGTAATACCTGTAAGATCAAAACCCATTCTTGGTAATGTCATTGCAACAGCTTCATCTGTTCCACTAATTCCGCGAGCTCTCCTTAATCTAAGAATCCATCTATCTCTTGGAGAATACGCAATAGGAACTTTTATTTGTTCTTTTATGGTATCATCTGCATCTTTTCGTATTACATTAATATCATTAAATAACGTTCCGAATACAGCAACATATTTTCTGATGGTTTCGTGATAATAAGTTGTTCCAAGCATTTAATTACAAGCTCCCAAATGGATTACCTTCTGTGAAATCAATAATTGCATCGGCTTCTTGTTCTATTAATTGATTAGATGCTTGAGTATCACTAGCACTCTTCTGCATATCAAAAGATGTTATTGCATAAGACGCTCCAGAATCTTTACCTACAATATTTTGAGTGCCATCAAAATTCTTGGTCATATTCATAAGTCTCAGTACCTTAGTTCCAGCAGTCCATTGAGCGACCTCGGCTTTATATTCGGTAGTTGCATATGTTCCTTGATATACTTCTTCATCAACAACATAAGTACCACTTCCGGCTCCCATTGTAAATTCTACTGTATAGGAATGTAATCTTTCGATCTTATCAATATCCTCAATACCAGTATTAAATTTCTGATCTGAATATTCAAAAAGAACACACTTCATATCATAACCCTGAAGTGCTCCTGTTTGATAAAATATATCTCCGTATGGTTGATCTGCTACTGTTATAATTTCAAATAAGGCTGTAACCATTGGAAAGTAAATTAAATCTCCCTCTTTTGGAATTCTATCTCTACCATCCGCAATATCTTCTGCTGTAGAAAAACCAAGTTCTTGATATCTTCGTACTGCTACTGTAAATGTAATTTCATCATGAATTTCTAAACCAAATCTAGAAATAACATCAGTTTCACCTGAGAATCCATCTACGTCTTTAATGTAAATTTCAATCATACGGGCATCATTAAATTCCGAATATGTATCATCGCCCATTAGTGTATCTTCATTAACTAATGTGCGTGGAATATAATACATATCCTGCCCATACATTTTAATGGATTCTATAAATAAATCTTCGATTAATCCTTGATCTGCAGTAGATTTAAAATTATTGAAGTATGGATTCGTTGCCATGTATTATCCTATTAGATGATCTACTGGTAATTCGTATCGTAATTGCATTTCTTCTCCAATACGTTCAAGCTCTGCTGTTGCATCATCATACATTTGTCTTCCATTCATAGTTACGCCTCCTGGAAGTTGTAACCCCTCGAATTTAATTAGATTCTGCCCCCATTGCTTCTTCATTAATGCCGTATTATATTGTTTAAGAAACATATCGCTCCAGATATCCGTATATGTATCAGGATCAATAATTTTATCACACTCAACTATTATCCAATCATCAATATCTACATCTCCACCCCAATTAATATCAAGATGTAAACGATCCATGTGTCTTTGAAATCTAAACATTGGATTTCCTGTAAACATTTCATTAATTAACATTAAATGTTCTTGAGAAATTTCAAAATTTACTAAACCTGTTCCTAATTGATGCATTTCGTTTAATGCAAATTGGTACTTAGAAGAAAACATAGAATTAGATCTAGAATTATCATAGAAAGGTACAATTCTTCGAACTCCAATAATTGCTTCAGCAATTGCTATATATTTGTTATCGAAATCCCCTATTGCTACTGGTGGTCCGCTGTTTGTAGTTGTTGCTGTTGCTGAACTAGTATCGCCTGTAATAGTTTCATTGGACCCAAAGACAGTAGAAGTATTAGCATAATACGTATTACCATCTCCACCAGATTTAACTTCAGGATTTTTGAATCTTAAAGTAGTATTAGCACTATGATATTCATGAACTGTTGCTTGAACACCACTTGTTCCTCCAGTAATTTTCTCTCCATCAGTAAATGTTCCTGTAGGTGCACCTGCTAACTTAAGAGTTGATGCTGATATTTGATGTTTTAAATACGTATTTTCTGTTCCATCGAAATGATATTCTTGAAAAAATTGAAGTGAATCATCAATACAATCTTCTACTTGATCATCATCCAAATTTAATTCTACTACTGGCCATCCTAGCTTTCGTTTACAATAATCTTTAAAAGTTGCTCTAGTACTTGGTTGTGTCATTTCGTTGCCTCCGCAGATATCGTTATAATTCCTTCTGCTACTCTTTCTACTGTGACATTATTTCCATGTGTATATTGAACATCATAAACATATTTACCAGGACTGACTGCTGCAGTTTGAGTTGCAGTCAACGAAAGTGTTACGTTTGATCCAGCAACTGCTGTTGTTATTGTGGTTATATTATTCGATGAATAGTAAGATTGTCTCATCTTTGAGGTACAAGTGCCAGTAGATATGGTAACATTTCCACTAGTAGAATTTTGAGCGGTGATTACTTTTTCAAATGTGCAACCTTGATCTATTACAAGATTGACAGTCTGTTTTTGGAGGGTTAATGCCACAATTTTCTCCTTAATAGTGAATAAGTATAGTTATCTATACTATTTATATCATAAGAAAATTTGTGATCTCAATTTATTAGGAGGCGTGCCGCTGGAACGACACTCCAGGCCCCCTAATTATTTCGTAACTCTATAATTTCCTATAATCAAAACATCTATATTTGTTCCCATAAAGGTCTTTATTGCATTTTCAGGAGATTCTACTATAGGTTCACCATCTACATTAAATGAGGTATTTAGTAATATAGGAACACCAGTTTTCTTATTCCATTCGGTCAATAACTGAAAAATTGGTTTATTTAATTCTTCAGTTACAGTTTGTATTCTCGCAGAACCATCATTATGTGTCACCGCCGGTACTTTACCTTTCTTTTCTGGAAGTAACCAAGCATTAAATAACATATATGGTGATGAAGTTTTGGGGATATCATACCAATCATGTATATATTCCTCTAACATAATGGGTGCGTAAGGCCTCCATCCTTCTCTATGTTTTACTCTTTCATTAATATAATCTTTGTTATCGGGAAGAGTTGGATTTGCGAGTATAGATCTATTTCCCAATGCTCTTGGGCCAAATTCACTTTTTCCTTGAAACCATGCGATTATTTTATTTTCTTCTAAATCATCAACTGTAAGATGACATATTTCTGTAAAATCTTTATAATGTGTATATTTCATTTCACTGCTGACTTGTATAAGGTTCACCCGTTATTTGTCTTGGTGTTATTACAGGGGGTGCCTGTGGATTTTCTTTTAGTTCTGGAATAAAATCCCAAAATATAGCTTGAGTAAGTCTTTTTACATTTGTTACTTCTTTAACATCATATAATGCAGAATGAAACATTCCCCCCATATAAGAAACCATTGAATTATATTTTCCTTCAAATTTATGTAATAATTGCCATTCATCATTATTTGCTAAAATACATTCATCATATATCGGATTTGTGGGATTCATTGACAATACTTCTTTCTTTATACAAAAGTTTTGTGCTTCAATAGGTATACTTCCCTTCATTTCCATATCAGCTATCCAATCTTCATGAAAAGCACTTTGAGGAAATCCCACCAAATCAGATTTTATATGTCTGTATAATCCTGTACCGGTTGTTTCTAATTCATCATCTCTATTTAAATAAATTATAGAAGAAATTACACTAGGATCACTATGAGGAACATAAGATTGTTTTCTATCTTCTTCTGAAACACTACATTCTTCATCATTATGAATAACATTTAAACAAAATTGATTATTATTAGTAGCATCACTCCACGTTATCATATCAAACATTTCTAATTTGTGTACTAATAACATTGATACTGTATTTAAGAAATCTTTATTTGCTATAAAATTATCAATAGTTATTCTATGTCCATAATATTTGTCATAATTACAGTTTGAATGTGGTATAGGTAATGAATCAGCAAATTCTCGTATTCTATCCGGATATTTATATACATCTTCCATAACAACAACAGGATAACATCCATCGCGAAATCCACCACCATGAGGATCATTTCCTCCTATTTTTTCTACATAAACAGTCATATCGGGGTTCAATGTAAACATTTCTTCATTGTCTATAAATTTCATGGAGACTCCTTATAATTATCTAAACAAGTTTTTATATATTGGTCGCTATATTCTCCACCTAAACATCCTTGATTTAATGGTAATATTAAATCATCTTCTAGAGATGTCGCTGCTTGTATAGCTGCACCAAAACTTAGTCCGTCATCATTAGGAGCAGTATTTACATGAACATCTTTGTATATACCCTCTTCAATTATTTTAGAGTTTGCTAATATGTTTAACGAACACCCACCACCAAGACACAGTTTGTCTTTTTTATGTTCTGGGGGTATACTATCTAATACAATAAGTAAATATTTTTCAAAATTATATTGTAACCAATCTGCAAGATCTTCTGGTTTATAATTTTCACTATTTTTTATTATATGTAATTTAGTTTCTTTATCTGTAGTAATAATAGGAAACCCTTCTTCCATTTCCATTTTAAAAATATCTGGCGCATCTAAATTTTTATGATTCCCATAGGCCGATAATCCCATAATTTTTCCTGGGTAAGTTTCTCTTAATTTTGGATTATCATATATGTCATCTTCAATAATACTATTATAATTTGTTATATCTTTCACATCAGAATATGAATGAAGATTTAATACAGATTTCATAATGTTTGTGTAATTTATAGTAGTACTGTCTATATCTTCTTCAGAAGGAATAACGCCATTTACTTTCATTTCATATATCATTATAGAGTATTCTGAATAAACTCCCCCAAATGAATTAGTTCCCTCTTCGGTTATATAAGTATTATGAATATTTTCAAGTGATTTATCTTTAAGTGAACCATTAAAAAAAGAAGAATTATTTAATTTTGGAGCATCCCAATTTTGATCTGGATGAAAATCACCAGCACCATCAAATGTAAAAATATTAGCTTCTTCAAATCCTGAAGTATAAAAAGTAGCGGCTGCATGAGCAATATGATGATCACATGTCATTATTCTTGCATTAGGATATAATTTTTTTAAAGCGGTTGTTAAATATCCTCTTAATTTCAACTGATAACTTAATAATACTGCGCCAGAAACATATACTACTACATCGATATCTTCATTTGTTAAATCATTATCTGTTAATATTTTATTTATTGCATTTTGGGGATATCGACCATCATACTTAATTCTAGTCATTCTTTCTTCACCCAATGCGTTTCTCAATTCACCATCAACAAACAATGTTGCGCCTGAACCATGAACCCAATAATCCACATCATTAATCATGCTCCAGTTTCCATCCCATCCAATAGAACCAGATATTCCTAATATATTCACTTTATCTCCATGAAGGACCGTATGACCAACCATTAACAGCATATCTAACGCCGCTAGTTATAGGTAGTATACGATGTTTTAAAAAAGAAGGAAACATCACCAATGACCCCTGTTTCCTACCATCATAATCAAGTGTTCCGTGTAACGGATCAAATTCACATTTACCGCCCTCAAATTCTGTTTCTCCATCACTAATTACAACAATCTGTGTAAGTTTTCTTATAAGATTTAAAGTTGGTTGTGTCCATACATCATCGGTATGCCAATCAAAGTGTGGTAACGTTCCATCAGGAGCTATCGCAGGATCATATTTTATCGCTTGAACATCAGCAAAATAATCAGGAGTATCAACTCCTTTAAAGATACTTTTATTCACAGTTTTTAAATATGTATTCATAATAACTTTTAATTGATTTATCGCCGGATATTTTGTATCTTCTTCTCTCAAAATAATATCATTAATAAAACAATTTCTTCTTTCATTATATACTTGATTATTAAGTAACGCGTGTTTCCATTCAAAGTCAGGTGAATTAAAAATTTCTATCAATTCTTTACATAAATCTATAGGGATTGCTTCTAAATTCTGATAAAAATATTGTTTCATTTTAATTTATCCTTGCATAACGTAATTCCGCATCAAGTTCTTTAATTGAAGTATCATAATCTGGTACATCAAAAGTTCTTTCACATTCATGACAATCATAACATTGAGATTTACAATTTAAAAGTATTCTATTCAATCTTTTTCCCTTTTCGGATAACCAAATATTATCTTTTAGATGTTCTTCATAGAATTTTTGATAGCCTTCTTTTGTTAAGTTATCATCTTCTTCTGTTGGTACTAATACTAACCATTGATCAAAAGGAATAGCGTTTGTATCATAAACATGTTGAAAAGTTGAAGAAGTCAAAGGGCCAAACTGTCTCTGTAATCTTATATTTTTAGTTCGAATCTCTGTTTCTGTATACCTATTATACAATCTACCATCAAATCTTCCAGAAGTTTTTAGTATATCAACTCCTCCTACCTTTTTGTCCAAATACTGATCTAACATTTCTTTATCGGTAGTAACCATATCAATTCCATTTCTTGGTAATTGATCCATTTTATCAGATTTCCAATTATTACATGAAAGAGATGATAGAGCATTATCTCCACCCCAATATTGAGCACCTATAACTGTTGATGCCATATCATGTTCTAACTTAAATGGACATCTATATAAACATCCTTCTGATACAAGAAGAGAAGTTCTTATTGGTCTACCATTTCTTCTCTGTATAAATTTATTTATGCGCCTAAGTTCTTTAATATTTCTATTTAATGAGCGATCAAGAAGTATTGTATCATATCCAATTCCTATTGTATCGGCTACTTGTTGTCCATCAGATATTATATGATTTACTGTATTTTTCCACTTCATTTTAGGACATCGATGTTGTAACTTTTTAGTTCTCATCAAATGTTTAGATGAAATTGTACAACTTCTTAATCCTTTATCATAATACTGACCTACCCATTCTACAAACTGATTTTGAATCGTTTCATCTAAAATTAATTCATCTGGCCATATTGTTTGATTTACTGTAAGAGATACTTCTACTCCAAGTTCATCTTGTATTCTAAGAAGATTATCTATATGTTCATCAGTTGCTTCTTGACCCATAGCATTACCAACAAATTTTCTTTGTCTTCGAAATTCATAATAAAAATTTTTACCAAAGTATATGTCTTCTATTTCATCAAGAGTCTCTTCAGGCGTGTTCTTTAATATAAGATAATAATGATTTGGATATTGTTGCATATCTTGTTCAGGATGTGCAATAGAAAATCTTTTTTTAAATTCCATCATATCTCCTTATATGTTGATAATACGTTTCACTTGGTAAAATGGTTTCTTTACCTTGTAAGTAATTATCTTTTTCTTGTTGTATTTTAGGATCATCTGTACGCCAAACAATATTGTTATTTAAAAATTCATGTAAGATTATATAATTTAATCTATCATTGTCATCAACTTTATCAATTAGATCATAAGTAAGTTGTGAAGTTACATCTGCATAAAATATATTTTGTATAATACGATTTTTATCTCTATCATATTGTCTTTTAAAATCTACTGCATGATGAAATTGACCATTGAACATAATTAAAGTATTAGGATTTCCATCTACATGACATATTTCATTCCAATTTTCATTAACATATTTTTCATAATCTTCAGGAGTTTCAAGATTTTTACTAGGCATATCAGATAAACCTTCTAACTCCTCACCTTTATATTCATAAAAAGATGTTCCACATCCGCCAGACAAATAAATTTGACAATTTACAAAATCGTCACGATGTGGGGGAACATAATTATTAGTTTCCTTTTTACATTTTTCAAATATTTCAGGTGTTATTATAGAAAAAATCCCCAAAGAATCTAATTTATTAGTAGTGGGGGGAAAAGGCATTGCCGTTTCTCTTACAATCTTCCTTCCCACTAAAGTAGAAATATGTTCAACCATACAATCATCAATATTAATAATGGGCGCAAATGATCTTATTATATGTTGCATTTGAATTATACTTGAATGATTAGTATAATTACAAGATTGAGCGTATGAATGAACAGCTTCTATATCATCATAAAAATTTTCTATTTCAACTAACCAATTATCACCAAAAAATTTAATATTAATATTAATATCTTTTTCTTCATGAGAAGTTTTAAATATTTTTGATATATCGTGGATTTTCATAATTTACTTTCAACTGCACGAAAAACTTCATCTGGAGAAATATCATTACATATATCGTTACTACATAATAAATTTGTTTGAAAATCGTAACCTATTCTTTTATTATTTTGTTGTGTTTCATTCCATAATACAATAACTTTATCATTATCGGTAGTAGCTGCCAAATGCATTAACGCCGAATCTATACAAATTACAAACTTAGCTTTTTCTATTAATGGTAATATATCTAATAGTCCTTGATCTTCATTTGAAGTATATGAAATTACATTAGAAGGCTTATGTTGATTTTCTTTTCTTAAACATATAACATCTAAATTTAAATGATGTTTAATTTTATGAATTAATTTTTCAACTAAATCTGGTCTATAATCTCTTTTACCTAAACTATTCTGATTATCACCAAAACTTTGATCATAGTAATTGGGTGCACCTGAAAATTGTACAATACAATAATCTTTTTCAATCTCCCCACTTAAATATTTATTCTTAGTATTAAGTGGTTTATAATTTAAATAAGGCTTCTTTTGAAAATCTGAATTGATTCCATAACCTTCTGCCCAACTATTCAATATGTGTTTATCTTTATATTTTAAAAAGTCAGAAAAATATGGTTCAAAATAAATGATATCATCAAATTTTGTTAGTTGTTCATTAAAAGGAAATCCAGCTAAAGGTTCTATAAAATCTATATTTTCATTATTATAAAATACAAAAGGCCAGGGTGTCATTACAGAAATTTTATCACCACATTGTCCATAGTTATAATTTAATTCATTAATAAGGCATGTCCATATAATATTTTTTCCAATTCCACCTACAACAACAAATAAATTTTTCATTTTAAAGCTAATTCTATAATATCAAATACTTCATCGGCTGAAGTATCAATACATAACTCAGTATCACAAAGAATATTTTCTTGAAAATCATAACCAATTCTACTAGGTGTAGTTTGATTTGTATTCCAAAGAACAAATGTGGGTTTATCTTTTACACAAGCGGCAAAATGCATTAATGCAGAATCTATACATACTACAAATTCTGATTTTACTATTAGAGGTAATATTCCCAATACCCCCGATTCAATTTTAGATTTAAATGTTATTGTGCCTGAAGGTTTAGGTTCGTATTCATGCCTAAAACAAACACAACTAAGATTTGGAAATTTACTTTTTATTTTTGCATTCAATTTTTCAACTAAATCAGGTCTATAATCTCTTGGACAAAGTTGATGCATTCCTTCTCTCATCATCCCGCCAGTAAATTGTATTACATAATAAGGTTTATCACATTTTTCACTTAATTCAAAACAATCATCTCCGACTACTGGTGGATCTAATCTTGGGCTAGGGGAAACTCTTTCTATACCATAAGCATCTGCCCAATTATCAAGCATATGTTGATCTTTTTCTTTTAAATAATCAGATAGATATGGTTCATGATATATGATTTTATCATATATTTCCAACTGAGGAAAATATCTAAAATCTAAAAGTGGTTCATGACCTTCTATCTGATTATGTTTCTCAAAAAGCCAAGGCCATGGCGACATTACTGATATTTTTTCTACTTCATCTTTTTCACAAAGACTAGGAATTAAAGAAGTCCAAAGTAAGGCTTTCCCCAATCCTCCCATTACAACATATAAGTTTTTCATAATATTGAATTTATTTCGTGAACCACATCACTTATAAGTGGCCAAGCGTTTTCTTTAACATTATCTGGTAATAAACAACATCTTTGATTTAAATCATCAGGCACATAAAAACTTCCTTTATCAATACATGGAGGTTGACCACAATGGCGAATTGCTTCCATATTTATATTATAATCATGCCCATGAGTATTAGGATTAGAACTACCCCATAATACTATTCCTCTTTTTCTAGAATGTAATGATAAATGGGCAGTAATAGAATCAATAGCTATAAATGTATCTGATTTTTCAATTAAATATGCAACTTGTCTAATACTAATTTCATCTCTTAAATCAAAACAATTAGGTGCATTAATTTTATAATCTGCAACAATTCTAGAAGGTTTATCTGGAGATGATTCTTCTCTAGTTCCTACTTGAATAAAATTGGCATCGGGTAGAGCATTAACTAATTCTATCCACCATTCATAATTAGGAGATTTTCCATAAGGAAATTTAAAAGAATGTCCTGTATGTAAAACTATAATAGGACCATTAAGAGGTTTCCAAGAACCACCAGTAAAATGAATATCATTGTGTATAAATTCATCTATTTGGCGTTTATCTTTTTCTGAAGTTTCTATATGGAAGATATTGGGGAAATTATCTCTATCTAATGTAAGATCTAAATTTTCAGAAATAATTTCCCAGAAATGTTTTTTAGGGGGGTAAAATAATGTAATTCCATATTTTTGAATATCCCAGCTATAACATCTATCATAACGATTTATAGGATAATCTGTGGAAAAAATATCAAGATAATTATCAAAGTAGTCTTTACCTTGAGCAATGTCCTTTATTAATTCATTAGACAATAAGGTGATATTATCATCTTTATGCTTTTTTCTTAGTGCATCAAATATAGGGAATAGTAGATAAAAATCACCTATACCACAAGAATCGTGGTAATAATATAAAATTTTTTTCATAATAAAACTAAAAAAATATTAATCGGCTTGAACGTCTCCGTCTTCAAGCATAAATTTATTTCCACTAGTCCAGTTTCCATCCGGATCAACTGATGATCTTTTCCGTTTTGCTCTCGGATTAGCGGGTAATGTTGGATCAAATATATCAAAGTGATCCACATGACAACAAATCGGAGGACAATCACCTAATTGTTTCATGGGCATAACCCAACCATCAGGTGGGTCAGGCCTATCAACACCTATTATATCTTCTCCTGTACCAGTAAAATTAATATAAGTTTTGTCTCCATTAGCAATATCAAGCCAAGCTTTTCTGTAAGTTTTAAATCCAGCTATTGTATCGGCATCAAGTTCCCACGGATTGTCTTCAGCAATGAAAGATCTAGTAATTTTCATTTCTGATCTTGCAATGTGTAAGAGCATGTGTAAAATATATCCCACATCTCTATCTCCTTCCTCCGCAGTTCCTCTCTTCCAAGCAACTAGTTTAGGTTTAGGTATTGTCGCCATTATTTCTCCTTATCCACTAACACCAGATGTGGCCTCTGAACCAGATTTAACTTGTTCTGTATCTGGAAGATAACCATCAACATCTGTACGAGTTAAGACTGGTGGTAAATCATCTGTATTTCTTACGATAAAATCCCATCCATCAGGAATTTGAGGTATATCAATTCCACCTAACATCATATCATTTTGCATAACGATTTCTACTTTACTCAAGTCTCCTTTTGCTATTTTACACCAATCCTTTCTATACTTTTTCCAAGCAGTTAGTTCTGCAGCTGTACATTCCCAGGGATTATCTGGATCTACTATTGCTTGTGTCATTTCTAGTTCGGCTTGGGCTCGGAGCCAGAGCTTGTACCTTATATCAGACATGAAATTTTTTCCATCTGATTGTGTATCTGCTACTGCCATTTTCTATTCCCTTTATATGTTATTATATTAAAATTTAAAAATTTATACTATGCGTTTGCTTCTTCTTCATAGTATAACCAAGATGTGACTGTAAATCCGGTTGGTACTACTTGTGTCCAAGAAGAAGAACCATGTACCGCTATTGCTGTACAAGTTGCTGAGTAACCTCTAGCAGTTCCATAACCATACCCGTAACCAAATCCATATCCATAACCAAAACCATATCCGTAACCGGCTAACCCACAATATCTTGCACAGTAATGAGCACAGTATCTAGCACAATAGTGTGCACAATATCTAGCACAAGTATGTGGAATCCAACCACAATTCCAGAGGTTTCCTCCTGTAGTTCCACTATCTGCTGCACCTTCTGTACCAGAGTCTGCTGCACCTTCTGTACCAAATTTGTTAATTACATTTGCTGCGCCTGTAGATGTTGCTGTGGTCACTCCGTCTGTATCTGTTTCTAAAGCCTCAACTAATTTACATACACCATGTGCTAACCAAGTTTTTCCTAAAGGTACACTACTGGTTTGAATTGTGGGGAGGGAAGCATTATTTATGGATGCTTTAAAAATTACTCCACCGTGTAAACCTAATTCTCCTGACATCTTTTCCCTTTATAAGTTTTAATCATTTGATTCTTCTTCATAGTATAACCAAGATGTTACTGTAAACCCCGCAGGTACAATTTGTGTCCATGAGGATGATCCATTTACTGCAACAGCAGTACAAGAAGCCGAAAATCCTCTTGCTGAACCATATCCAAAACCATATCCAAAACCATACCCATATCCAAAGCCGTAACCATAACCACCCAATCCACAATATCTTGCACAGTAATGGGCACAGTATCTAGCACAATAGTGTGAACAGTATCTTGCACAGATATAAGGAATCCACCCACATTGCCAAAAACTTCCACCGGTATTTCCACTATCTGCTGCACCATCTGTACCACCGGAAGTTCCACTTTCAGCCCCAAATGTATTTGTTGCTACTGCTGATCCTGTTGCAGTACCTGTGGTTTCACCTGTAGAAAAGGCCTTTGCTTCTACTAATTTACATACACCTTGTGCAATCCATGTATGTCCTACAGGTACACTAGTGGTTTGGATTGTAGGTAAAGAAGCATTGTTAATCGCGGCCACAAATTTAATTCGACCATGAGATTCATCTATTATTCCTGTCGTTCTATGTGACATAGTTTATTATACTCCTATTATGTCCAGTCCTGATCAATGTATGAACATACGATGTCCACATCACATGCGCCGCCCATTGCCAGTATTAACTCATCAGTACCGGAGGTTACGATCCTGTCATTATAAATAAACGTTTTATTTGCATTTAATGCTTGGTCTGAAATAATTTCGTAATCAGTACTACCACCATCATCTGCTATGAACAAAGAAAAAGTTTCTGCAGCACCTGCGGTTTCGCATACCGAAATGCTAAGTACGGTGTATATATGATTTGCGACCCCGTCTATAAGTTTTTGTTCGGTAGTATCTGTTGCGGTGAAGTGACTCACTTTTAGAACTTCAGTCCCAGATCCGCTCGGAATTGCCATTGATATTCTCCTTTATGTTTGTAATTCAATACTATTTATAACAGTTAAAAATTTAATTATTAATGTCCTAAAGCTAAAGCTGCGTGTGTCGTTTGATGCCAAGCATGTCCTGTTTTCATGCTTAATTTTCCTGTACCAACAAATTTTCCAGTTTCATCTATTGACATTCTTAAAGTTCCAGCAGTATAAAAATCTAAATCATCGTTATCTGCTCCTGCAGATGTTTCAGCTATAATTTTTGTATCTTGGTCAACATCAATAAGTCCACCAAGTCCAGCCCATGTTGAACCACTATACCCTTCAAAAGAACTTGTTGTAGTATTATATCTTATACCACCCTGAACTGCTGTTCCACGATTGGAAGATGTTCCAACCGGAATAACCATAGTTGTTGTTCCTTCAAATTTTGCTACTATATTAGTTGAATCTTGTTTTACATGAAATGGTGTTACTGCTGTAGCAGATGCATGATCATTAACAATAGATACCAAAGTTCTAGTACCAGTATCAGAAGAATCTGAAACGAAACTTGCTATTGCTCCAGTAGTCAATCCATCTGCAGTTAAATTAATTCCTGTTCCAGTAGTTAATGGATCTATATTAATTTCTACTACATTTGTTGTAGTATTTTCTGCATCTATTTCAAGTGCTGGCCCTCCTGCAGCAAGGTTTGAATCAATAAATATACCTTTACCCGCATCAGCTTGTACTGTAAGTGCTGTTGCGCCTGTTGCTGATGCGTGATTTTGAATTATACTTGCAATACTTCTTGTACCAGTATCAGAAGAATCAGAATCAACTTTAAAAGCTGTACCCGTAACAAGTCCATCTGCTGATATACTCATAGCTGTAGCAGATGTTGCGGCATCAAAATTAAAATCTACTGCGGTTGTAGTAGCTTGTTCTGCATCAATTTCAAGTGATGGGCCACCTGCTGCTAAGTCAGTATTAATAAAAATACCTCTTCCCGCATCAGCTTGTACTGTAAGTGCTGTTGCACCAGTAGCAGATGTATGATTCTGAATAATTGTTGCTACACTTCTTGTATCTGTAGCTCCAGAATCTGAATCTATATAAAGTGCTGAACCAGTAGTAAGTCCATCAGAAGAAATATCAATAATTCTACCCGTAGTTACTGAATCTGCTGTAAGTTGTACAACATCTACTCCAACTTGACTTGCAGTAACATCTATTGCAATTTGATCTGCATCTTCAGAAGTTATACTAAGTGCAGGTTTACCTGAATCCGATTTTTGAGTAATTGTTGCATGGCCAGTAAATGTATTTGCCCAAAGCATTGTAGTATTACCTAAATTAAAGGTAACATTTGCATTTGGAATTACACTAGAATTAATATCTGCAGAAAATGTTACTTGATCTGTTGCAGCATCACCGAAAACTAGATTACCACTTATTGTGGTATCACCATCAGTTATAACATTTCCATGTATTCTTAAGTTCTCTCCTATCACTGCTGATTTTAATACGCCGATACCTCCTGCGGTGATAATTGAGCCTGTAGTATTACTTGTTGAATTAGTGGTATCTAAAACTTTAATGAAATTAGACATTCCATCAGTTTGAGTCATCACCGCCAACTCATTTGTCTTGACTCTCCATTGGTCAAAGGTATCTGTTAAGGCGACATTAGCAGTCATGGTTTATAGCTCCTTTTTTTGATCAATAATTTGTGTAAGTAGTGTTCGAATTTCTATCATTTCACCTCTTACAGTAGTTAGTTCCTCAACTTGCTTTCTTAATATATTTATATCATTTTGTTGCTTCTGAAAATACAATTTTTCTCTTCTATGTTGTTGTAAAGCATTGTAATCAGTATTCAATAATGCTTTAGAGTGGGTATCTCTTAAAAATCTTCGATCTTCTGTTTGTATACTTCCCATATTAGTCTAATGCAATTGCTCGCATATCCTTTACTCTTGGCATATCATAAGTTGTAGCTGCAACCAATGCTATCTTAATTGCAAATATTTTAAAAGTTTCGTATCTTACATTATTAGATGAATATGCTGTAGTTTCATTTGGAGTTTTAAAGATAAATTCTTGAATATCTTCTTTACCTTTAGAAATTGTTCCAGAAGAAGTTTCTTGTGACATTTTTGTATATGTCTTTATATCAAAATCATCTGGATCATCCGCGTTCTTAACTTTATAATATACATGAACATCTGTACCCAATGGTTTGTATGCGTTTAGTATAACTTTTAAATCTGAGGCATCAAATCCATCTTTAAGTGTAACCCTTCTTGATATATATTTCGCTGAAATTGGGCCTCCACTATTCTTTTCTTCTCCAGTACATTGTACTACTGCATTAATTGAACCGGCTCCACTAACTGTTGAAAGTGAAACTGTTGGATTGGTTGTATATCCCGATCCAGAATCAACTACTACAACATTAGAAACATATCCATTGGCAACTAAGACTGTCATCTTAGTATTACTTCCAGCGGCTCCAGTTACTGCATTTGTTTGTGCGTTTGGATTTGCCCATATTAGACAACCATTTTGAAATGCTCCGGCTCCAGAAGTGGCAATAGTTTTATTATTTGCATCTGTTTTTATAGTAACTGAAGAAACGTTCTTTGATGTATTACCTTCTAAATGTGTAACAGCTGAAACAATTCCATACACTCCACTATTATTTGCATTAACATCAGAGGCCACGTTACACATAACAGCTTCACCAACAACGAATGCGCCTGGATTACTACTGTCAACAGTATATCCACCATTTGCACTTGATATTGTGGTAGAATTTGAATTAACATTCATTGTCATTTCAACATGAACATTTGCTGTTGCGGCATTAGTAGTTCCACCACTTGTTATAGTTGCAGTATATGAGGATGACATTACATTCACATAACCTGAACCTTTTGTCGATATTGAAAAATCTGAATCTGCTAGACCACCATTATCAATATTATTTTCAACAGAAATTAAATTTAAACGATCAACATCTATGACAGGCGAAACATGAGAATTTGAAGATGTCATTTCAGCTCTAACTCTAAATGAACCATTTGAAGTTGCAACTACTCTTTTTCTATCTGTTAAGAAATAGTTTTGATCTGGACTAAATTGTACATAAGAAGCTGATCCTTCAGTACCATCTGCTAATGTAAATGTTCCATTAGATGCTGCATATTTCCATTGAATGTCAGTATCACTATAATTTATTGCAGATGAACCAATTTTAATTACATCTGCATGTACGTTAGCAGTATTTCCAGTAGCAGAATTTGCATAGGTAATAAATTTTGCAAAGTTAGTAGAACCACCCGTTCCTATAGTAAAATCAGCTCGTTGTAAATTAAACATGATATACTTATTAGGATCGGCTTCCCAAACTCCTGCGTTTTGAGGTTTATAGAATGAACCTATAAAAGAAGGTTTAGATATTTTTGCAATCGATCCTGTAGAAGTTTTACCTTCTTCTGCCATGTGTAATTGATATTCTGTACTATTTGATGTAATAACTAATGCATACTCATCAGGAGTTAGATACACAGGAGAATCAAAAGTAAATGTTGTTCTTGTAGTTGTATTTGCAATAGCGGCATTTGCTGTAGTTGAAGCTTGTACCTTATCTGGATTTTTTACAACTTCACTAAAAGGAATTACTTTAGATGCACTTGGAAAACCATTAACAACCGGTCTTATTTGTATCTTAACTGGAAGTTTAGTATCTTTTGAATAAAAATTCAAAGTAACATTTCTTAAGAATAGTCCTTTTGGAAATGCATTTGGATCAACATGGAATGTTTGACATAATGGATTAATCCAATTACTCTTTTCAGATATACGTGAAGTAGTATCTCTAACAATTGCTTCATCATTAGGAAGTTCTCTTTGATTTAATGATTCTCTTGTAGAAATCAATAACTGTTCTCTATTTTGTAAAATACCTTTTGTTATAAAAGTAGATTCTGAAGCTGTAGTTGTAGCTATAACATTATTCAATGCACTATCTGTAATTCTAAGAAGTTTATTTCCTGATCTCCAAGTTGCATCTGGCATGTGAAATTCACCTGCAACTGAACCAGTATCATCACTCTGCATAATACCATTAGCTACACCAACAGAAAAGTGTACTCTAGTAGAAACATTACCCGTGGCTTCACTTGTTAATCCTTCTACAGTATTTGCTACAGTAAATACGTGAGTTGCATCTCCAATAGTTCCTGTTCCAAATGATTCTCTTTGTCCTTCTGGAAGAGAATTGGCTTGACCATATTGTGCACTATCTGTAGAAGCTACATTTCCAGTTACATTAGAAATAAAGACAGTAGCAGTATTGTTAAACGTATTAGACGCCAACATAATTGTTCCATAGTTGTTTGCACCATCTTTAAGTGTTTCTCCTACAGAAAATGTACCATTAACAGATATAAGAGATAATTTACTTGCTGGTCTTATATTTGCAGATACATCCGTCTCACTAAAATACACATAAACATTAGTAAGTGGTTTTAGTCCTGTTGCTTTAAAGAATAATGTTTGACCTCTTACATAAGGAACAACTGTTGTATCAATAACTTTGTTTCCTATTGTTTTAAGAACAGATTCAGGTGGAGTATTTGCACTAATACCAATTCTTGATTTAGAATTGGTCATTTCTTGAGTACTTCTATTTGCTTTACCCGTCTTACCAACTTTATCTACACCAGATTGGGGTTGTTCAGTTTTTTGTTTTCCACTCCAATTCGTACTCCAATCATCATATTGTGAACCAAATCCTTTTCTACCAGTAGATGGGCTTAATGTCCAATTATCATTCTGACCCTCTAAGTTCGTTGTAACATCTGGTCTAGCTCCTTGTGAAAACCATGTATCAGAAGCCGGAAATGTTTTTACATGACCCATCCAATTTGTAATATTAAATGGATTTAAAGATTGATTGTCACTTGAAAAGGGTTGTTTGATAAAATCTACATCAGTATATGGTAGAGTAACTAGATCACCAGTCTTTGTTACGTTATTACTATATGCCAAACTATATGTAAATCTGTGATTATCATAATAGAATCCTGGCCTCATTTCTTTCTTAGCATATTCTACAGAAACATTATAATCATCATTAATTACATCACCAACCGCGTGACCATTAAATGAATCAACTAGTATACCACTCTTAAATGCAGTTCCTGTTGGATTGAATAATGAATCTTTTGCGGAGCCAGTAGAAAATTCCCTAGATGCGGTTTCTTTTTCTAATATAGATAATGCCGTATAATATTCAATTCTTTCAATTCTCTTTTCTAATTTACCAATATCTCTCATAGTAAATCGTTTATTATCAATATATCTTGTAGTAATATCAGAGAGATTAAAAGTATATGCGGGAATTTGCAATGTATACAATGTCATTGAATCTTCATCATCTGGAGGTGCAATTGGATCAAGTTCAGATTCACCCTTAAGTACTTTAAATTTTCTATCTTTAGTAAGTGCTATCTTATCAACTCTTGACAAATAATAACTGAAAGTTGAAGTAATTGTACCATCTGGATCTGGAGTTGGAATACCTTCAATTGCTAGGGTATCTCCCATACTATTGATTCCATTTTCTCTTCGTGGACGAAAATCGACACAATCTCTTAAGTTGACTGATTCTCCTGTTGTTGGAGAAGTAAAATCAGGAATTACCGAATAACTAAAAGTTAAGGTACTTGCAGCATCTACTTTGTTATAAGATCCTGAAGTTGGATATGAATCGACAGAATGATAACCTTCTCCACCATCCCAATCAAAGTAATCAACAACAACCATAATTTTTCCTGCAGGTCCAGGCTGTCCAGGCTTTAACTTAATAGTTGCATGATCATAAAAGTTATCTTTTTGTCCAGATTCAAATGTATATCTATCAGTAATGTTATTAGCAGTTGCGGTCATCATATCTGTAGTTACATCTATAAATGGTTGTCCCGAATCTACAACTTTAACCAAATTAAATGCATCTGAAACTGTAATACTATCTGTACCTGTTGCAGTTTGGTTTGGAGTTGAGAAATAGAACTGACCACCAGCTATAGAAGTTATAGGTGCTCCTCCTGAAGTTGCTACGATATGTGATCCATTTCCTGAAACTAATGTTTTTGTACGAGGTCCGGGCTCTTTCTTAACTGAAGAACTTTCTACTGTATAGATAACATCTGCTACAAAAGTTGCACTAGTATTACAATATATGTCAACTGTCTGTCTACTACCATTAATTTCAACTGGTCTAATAGTTGTACCAGCTTCATTAACTGCACCCAAATCTAAGTAATTCCCTATTGCTATTGATCTTGCTTCTGTTGTTAATGCACTTGGTAATGTTGCGGTAGAAGAAACGGCATTAATAAATGTTTGTGCAGAATTATCTGTTTTAACTACTACTATGAAATTTTCTCTTGCATTTGTTGTAGATAATGTTCCACTACTTGGCATAAACCGATAATTGGGATTAGATAATGTAATTGTTAATTTTCCTGAAGAAGTTGATGATAGTGCCTTCTCGACTTTCTTGAAAATATAACTTACTGTGTTACCACCACCCGCTGTCTCTTTAATTGGGCTTTGTGGTAGTGGAAAGACTAGAGTATTTTTATCTGTATTAGATAAGATTGTATTTCCTGAAGTACTACTATTATATTTTCCTGCGTCTGCTATATCGGCATGAGTATTAATTGAGGGGGGATTACCTAATGTTGAGGTAGTAATAGTCTCTACATCTTTGATTTTAAAATCTATTTCGTAAGTAGTGTTAGCTTGAGTCTGTTGTGAGAATACTGTATTAGCAACAACATAATGTCCGGAATCTTCAAGTAACATAATAGAAGCATCTTCGTTTAAGATATTATCTCCTACACTTCCCATACCAGAAGTATTTGTTTCCCCTTCAATATAATTAACTATTGAATAATAGTCATCGATAACTCTAGTATCACTTGAAGTATCAATACCACTTACAGTATTAACTGTAATAGTTGCTCCTGTATACGCCGCATCGACATAAGAAGTACTATCAGCGTCTAATTTTATAAGTCTTGTGTTTGCACATTGTTGATCAACTGTTCCTACAATATTATTTGAAGTATTAACATCCCAAAGATATAGTCTGTAATTAGAATGATTTGTTTCCGCGTATGCTGAATTTCCAGAAGACGCATCCCAATCCATACTACGAACTCTTGCTGTTCCAACTTGAGTTGCTAAATATGTGGTATTATTGGTTAAGTTGATTGAAGAAAAGGGAACTGAGTGTAGTTGACATACTTCAGAAGATCCCACATCAAATAAACTACTAGTAGTATCTACGACAAGATAATTTCCTACCTCAGAAGTCATACTGTAATCGGTAGTAGTATCGGTATCTCGACCCTTATCTACATCAAGATATTGTGTATCAATACTTTCATATTCATAACCTTTTACATAAGCCTTACCTGCATCTAATCCTGCAGATATTTCAGACTCATTATAAATTATTGCTCCACCCGTATTTGTAGGAAGAGTTGTCTGTACTGTTAATCTTGTATTATTTGCGATTGCAGTAATAGTTGATGTAGTAGTATTTGATCCAAGATAAATCTGATCTCCAACATCTAATTCAGTTTCAAATAAAGTATTGTTACCATGTACAGTAGTACCATCCACACCTGAAGCTTCAGTAGTTCCAGATATACCTCTGTGAATTTTTAGATCTAAATTAAATGGAGTGATTGTATAATCGCCTGACTCATCATACGTTCTACGTGCCAAAGTCTTTTCAAGTTCCCCATACATTGGGTACTTGACTTCCTCCTTCTTAACACCACTTTCAACTTTTAATAATTGAATAAAGTTTTCATCTGCTAATTGTAAGACAGGATCAGTAGAAGTTAAAGTTTTGATTTTTAAAGCTAATTCTATTTTATATCTCGCCGCTCCTGGCGCCGCAAAGTTATAAGTCCCTGAGGCGGGATCAAGTAGGGTAGTATCATCATCACTTGTTTGAGTTGATTCTGTGATTTCTAGACCAACTCTCCCAGAAGGAATTTCGGAATAGGCATCCATTATCACAGTATTTGCGGGAGTAAATAGAAAGAATCCACCAACATAAAATACGCCTGTATCACAACTAACAACTGAACCATTACCCGTTGCTCCAGTAATACCACTAGGTCCTGCGGCACTAACAACAGTTGCTTGAACTGTTCCAGCTTGGACAGTTTCCCCATCATCGAAATCATCACCCGACAAGTAGTGAAACATTAGAGTAGGTTGAGTACTTGAAGTAGCAGCCTGCGAGGCTACAACACGTGCTCGTGCATTAGATGTTGCTCCAATAATAGTTGTTCCAACAAAAGAAGCGGCATTAATATTAGTTCCCGATTCTTGTGTCTCTAGTTTCAGAGATTTTACATCTGTATCTAATGTTACTTCACCGCCAAGAACTTTACTTCCGTCCTTGAATAAGTGTTGCCCATATCTTTCGATTTGTTTCTGAAGTATGGTCTGTAATTGTGTTACTTCTCTAGCCTGAACTGCATATCCAGGCCTGAACAGTATACGATAATAATTTTTAGACTCGTCATAATCATCATAATACGGCGTAACATTGAAATTAGTAGAAAGTGGCATTCAATCTATCCTCTAGTATAAAATGATTAGAATTCAATAATTAATTTAACATCCTCTATTTGGTCATCTGCTCTTGTTACTGGTGAACGATTCTCAATGTAAAGTACATCACCTGAGAACTTCTCAAGATCACCACCGGCTACACCATTAGTGTTTGCTGATGCTCCACCCGCTCCTGTAATAGTTTCATTTGTTTGAAACGATCCTGCGATGGAATCATATCCAGTAGTGGTATTTGAACCCATTGTAACATCAATCAACCTCAAGGTTGTATTATTCTTGAAGTCAACAACTTTACCAGTTGCTCCAGATTTTGCTCCAGTTACAAGTTCATCTTCTGCGAATGCTGTACTGTTCCAAGATTGAACTGTAGCTGTAATACATTGATCAATCGTAGATGCTGTACAAACATCTCCATTTGCATATAATGGTTGTGCTAGAAGACCGATTTTTCGAAAATCATTGTTTGTAGTAAAGTTTCCAGATTCACCGTATTCTAATCTACTGTTAACCATTACAAAGAAACCACCAAGTTCCTCAATTGCGTCATCACCATGTCCGCCACGTGGGCCGATAACTGGTGTAACGGCTCCCGATGAACCAGCGTTTGTAACGATTGTTGCTACGGCATTACCATAGTTATTTCCACCTGCGACCATTACGATATCACCGATTACACCAGATGCGGTGTTAGTTGAACGAGCATTTGCTCCATGTCCATCACCAGTGACTACGATTTTAGGACCGATAGAATAACCATCTCCATCTGCAGGAACGTTGGCACTTGCTAATGCAGGTGTCCAAGTTACAACTCCTGTACCAGATTGAAAATCGGTAATTGTTCCACCTTTTCCTGTTACTCCACTTCCTGAATCAGAAGTAAAGTAAATATCGTTATTTACAATCGCGTCTGTTGCTAAACCAGAACCTGTAATTTTAGCTGTGGTTGTGGTTTCTGTATGACCAGATTGAACTGTTCCAGTCTCAAATGTGTATGCACTTCCACCATTGGTTACGTGCATAACTTCGATTGCACCATTACCTGAGGTATTTGCTGCAATTTCAACATCATACTGAAAAGATGAATCGGTAGTATTCGCAACTGCACCATTTGCTTTCCTTACTCTTTGAGTAGGAATGTAACTAGGTGTTACAAACTTAAGTGCTCTTGCGGCTGAGATCTGATACATGAACTTCCATTTATAACTGTCAGCAGTTGAAATAATGGTTGTTCCTGTTCCAGTAGGTTTTGTAGTAGATGTTCCACCAGCGTTGTTGTTGGCGAGACACTTGTATACGTTATAGTCATCTGTCATCACGTAGTACTGTTGATCAAACAAGGCGTTATTTGCATGAGTATATGCAAAATAGTTTGAACCAGTAGTCCAATTATAACGTGGTGCGACATGACTGACATCCGTAGATCCAATTTTCTTAGCTGCAATCATGTCTCTCCAGTGATTGTAGACTGTATTGGAAACGGAATCAGTAGGTGTGGGCGGTGCTGTATCATCAGCCCACGCGGTTACTTTACCAATAAACAAGTACATATTAGTATTAAGTACACCGTTAGTATCAGTAATCGCAGCGCCTGAAGTTGCAGAAATTTCATCGAAAGCTTCTACAAACTGTTTAGCGTTGTGAATCCTGAATTTATTGGTTACTATAGCAGGCATTTTGTTTTTCCTCCAAATTTTATCAAGATTAATTTAAATTTGTAATGATTCCTCATTGTTATATTTATATCTTTTTTCAAGTTACTATCTTACAACTGGTAGACTGAATCATCAGTACCACCTAAATGTTTTCTTGTAACTACTAATTCTGTGTCACTATTAATTGCTGACACAATAAAAGCTTGTGGATCTGTAACAATCATTTTTGATCCATCTTCCCAGAGCATATTGATATTTTCCCATTCTGGGGATTCTTGTTCGACTTGTCCTACTTCATGATCTAATCCAACCACAAGGGCTTGATTAGTGTCATCAGTAAGAATCCAATAAGTTTCTGAAGAAAAATCAGGAGTTGAATATTCTCCTGTTACTCCGGCGTGACTACCATGAGCACTGATTGTTGTATCTTCAGTAGTTATTAACCATCGAAAGTTTCTTATTTGTATTCCCATTAAATCGGCTGCGAGATCTTCATTTTGTACATGAAAAATACGCAATTCTTCGTGTTCTATTCTTTCATCAGTTTCTAATAATATACCTCCACCAGTCTCTTCATCTATAATGTTTTCATCTGCAGTTTGAAATTCTTCCCCCACACTAAGTTGAGTTAAGAATTCAGATCCATCTCCTGTTCCTGTAGTTCCCCCATCTGGAAATGTAATTGTACCCTTTAGTCTTGTTAATATTCTACTATAACGATAAGACGGAAGAACTGCCCAAGCCTGTTGTGGAGTATAGTCTACTCCATACTCTTCATTAAAAGGTTTAGATGTTTCATGTAATATTAAATCTGTACCCGTTTTCTTGTAAACATTAGTAGGATGTCCAGCTCCCGTTCCCATACCATTATGTGCAGTACAATAATAATACAATAAATCCGGAACTGAACCTTCTAAATAGAATTCAACATAAGCACCGGCTTGACCTTCTGTTCCATTAACTATTTTGTTTACCCCAGCTGTTAATTCTGTTCCACCAGCATGTGAACCATGAGCTGTAGTAGAAAGTCTAAAAGGATGTCCGGCCATTGTTGAATCTGACACATCAAATCTAAGATGTGTTGTACGTTCCAATCTTAATTGTGGTTGTACAATTCCATCAATAACAAATACATTTTGGTCACCAGTAGGATTTGTTACTGTTACTGTGTGTATAGTCCAATCTTCTTGTGCAAGATAATCATAGGCTCTACCATCGACTGTACCTAAAGTTTGAAGTTCATCTTCTAATAAAATTCCATGTAATTCTTCTCTTTGTAGGTTCAATAAATCTTGATTGACTTCAGGAAAATCTTCTTGAATTAGATAATCTTGATCTGTAATACCATGCTCTAATAATATTAAACCCGAATCATCCTCTTGTGTAAATTTATCATCAACATAATATAAATTAGCATCTGACCAATTTGAAACATAATGTGGTCTAAATGGTTGCATACCAAAAGTTCTTGTAACTTTTGTATCTTGCCAAGTTTCAATATAATCTAATTCATGGTTTGCTGGAGTCCACCTTTGCATATCACTTGGTGCTTCTTCTGTGACATATTCTTTAGTAATAACAGGTGGTTTATTTTCTTGAATATCTTGTAGAATTCTTGAATTATTAACACTACCCAAATCCTTATGAACATCTTCCATTGCAAGATATACATCATCAATTATATTAGCCTCTATGAATATCTCTGAACCCATTCCAGCATGATTAACACAATAGTAATGAAGTTTTTGAGTATCGTTTGATGGTCTAATTTCAATATAAGCTCCAGAAGTTCCAGGATCACCATTTATTACTACTCCATCTGTATATGCTGTACCTCCACCATGAGTACCATTGTTTGTTTTGGAAAACCTTAAGGGATGCCAAGAATCTGACTCCTCTGTAGGACGGTTCGATGCATCACTCAAATCAAAACGATATGTTCTTTGGCCTGTCATAGATACTAATGCTCTAGAAACTCCATCGATAAAAAACGCTCCACCTGCGGCAGTTACTGCATAAACTGTATTATAAGTTACAATTTTCGATGCTGTAGTAGTATTTCCCATTCCACTATGATTAAGACAATAATACCAAATATCAATATTCGTGTCTTCTGGTGGTATAAATGAAACATAAGCTCCTGAAGTTCCCGGCTCTCCAACAACTGTTACGCCTGTAGTATATTCTGTACCTCCACCATGAGTACCATTGTTTGTTGTAGAAAATCTAATTGGATGCCAATCGCCTGGTGTTTCTGAAGGACGTAATGAAGAATGTTCCATATTAAAACGATATTCTCTACCCCCTGAAAAAGTATAAACTGGTCTATCTGATCCATCAAAGGCAAAATCACCTAATACATTTGTTAATACAATATCAACCCTCTCAAGTTCTGGAATTTCAGGCTCCATTAGTATGTGCCACCCCATAGTGTCCACACCATATATGTTTTTCACTGGAGGTATTAATAAATCAGATGCTTTTATATTTGCGTCTTCAGTAAGTAATCTTCCTGATTCATCTTCAAGAGTAGTGTGTGTAATTCCATCTTCTTGTAGTAAATGCCAATACTGTGTTTCATAAAGATTATATTGTATTGTTTCAACATGATTACCACCAGCTACAGAACTTTTCTCTATTATAGCCCATGTACCATCTTCATGTTGAAGATAATCTTCATTCTCCATTCTTAAATGATACCCCATTGTATCATAATGTTCTGTTTCGACTTCTACTAGAGGAGCTTTTACATAATCTTCCTCAGACAACATTCTTGTTTCATCTTCATATATGATATGAGATGTGTCCTCCATTCTTAGATGCCAATGGGTAGTTTCAACAAGATTAAATTTTGTACAATATAAATTGTTTTGAGTTAAACCATAATCATCTTCTACCTTGATGTAATTATTTCCTGAGGTATTATTTTCTTCAATTAGATAATGTCCATCTTCTGTGACTATTGCATTATAAATTATTCGTAAATCAAATTCTTTTTCTAGACTATTATCTAATGTTATTGGAACAATATCTAAGGTCACTAACGATTCATCTTCCATCATAAAACGATCTTGACCATCCTCAGAAATTAGATGAGCTCTTGTAGAATTAAACCAAGTCTCCAATATATGAGTATCTACAATCGGAATACTTTCATATTGATGATCCGGTCCTTGAGTATCTTCTTCAAGAGAAATATATCTTTGTGGGCCGTTTCCTTGACCGGCAGACTCTTCGTGTAAGAGATATCCCCACCCATAAGTACCATTATCATCTTCAAGAAGAATATCACTATTAAAACTTACATCAATGGAAATAGTTCCTGTTTCTTCTTCTGGAAATTGTAATGTTGGATAGAGATAAGTTCCACCTCTTTCCATTTGAATATCTGTACCATCCTCATTTAAAATATTTCCAGAAAAGGGATTATCCCAATTTGTTGATTGTGTTCTGAAAACATCTGCATAAGAAATTACTGAAGATTTCAAATAAGATGTTGGCTCCATCAACAAATCATCACCATCCTCTAAGAGAATTGTATTACCAGTAGTTTGATCTTCTAAGGTGATATACAAATTTCCATCATACATTGATTGAGATGTTACTGATCCCGTATCTGGCGATGGAGTAATAGTATATGTGTTTGTAGTGGGTACAGTAGTAACTGTATATTCATTATTAAATCGTTGATCTGATTCATCTCCAGTCCACTTAATTTTATCACCAGCTTGTAATCCATGTAATGTTGAAGTAACCACATACATTGTGGAATTAGTTCTTGCTATAGATGAAATCTCTTCAAAATTTTCTAATTGAATATTTACTTCATCACCTATTTCTATCCTTGCATCCATTGCATGCCAAGGATGTTTATTAGTATAAATTTCTATTTCATTATTCCAATAAGTATTAGAAAATTGGACATTCATAGAAGCGGCATTAGAAGATAGAACGAGAGTACGATATTTTTTATCGCCAGCGGAAGTTTCAGTTTCTACATTACGTTCACCTTTATCAAACATTTCAACAGAAACTTTACTTCGTATAGCTAACTCACCAAACATTACTAATCCGGATGGGTGAACTAATCTTTTTACCGAATTACGATAATCATTTACATCGAAATCTGTTTTTAAGACATAAGAAAAGTTCTGATAATATTTGTTATCTTGAAGTTTTGGAACACCACTAAGTAATCCTTTAGTACCACTATAATAGCCTGGATATGTTGCATACGCCCCCAAGTGTGCGGTAAGTTCTGCATTCTTATCTCCCGCAGAAGTAGTAACTGCAGGAACAGTAGAGTAACCTGCACCAAAATCGTAAACCTCAATGGCTTGAATTGCTCCAATTGCTATTGCAGATACTTCAATTATGGCATTATTACCTCTTGGAGTAATATCTTGATAAACTGCATTTGATGATGCTAACCACGCCGAAGCAACGGGTCTAGATCTAAGGTCGCCTGGAGGTGTAGTTGTTCCAGGAGTTTCAGGTAATACGTAAGTATATGTACTATTATTTGAAACAGTAATAGGATAAACTCCGTTAAAAATTGGATTAGCATTAGAACCTGTAATACTAACTTTATCGCCTGACCTTAAATAATGTCCTTCTTCTGTTACTGTAACTGTTTTATTTCCTGTACCACCTGCTGATAATGTAATTTCTCGGTTTGTACCCCATGTCAATGCTCGGTTATAACTCATTGAATATGTGTTACCTGCACCTACTGTTTTAGAATCTTCAACTGTAATTGATGTGGCATTAGTATATCCAGTTATTGTAGTAGTACTGTCGTCATGATGAGTAAAAGTTCCACGAACACAATCATTAGGAAATGTAGTTCCTACTCCTGTAATTGTAGTTCCTGATTGTGCATAAGTTCCTGTAGAATATGCAGAAGCTGCATTACTATATGCGGTAACTCGTTCTCCACTTGTATCTTCAGAATAGAATCTTGATTGATCTGATTCATTACAAATAAGATCATCATCTTCCATTTGTAACCATGTAACACTATCTTCAATTATGAATAGTCCTCCACCACCATCTTGCGATCCTGCTGTATCTGATTCAAGTAAAAGTCTTTCGTGGGAATATCGATCTTGATGAAAGTCTTTTTCTTCTAATAATATATTTTCTACTGTTGAACCAAAATCTTGAGTGGTTAACATATCCACTCTAAGAGATGTATTACCATTTGCGATTGTTAATGGTCTGGCAGTAGTAGCAATATGTGCTTTGTCTATAAAATCAAGAACTCTACCTCTTGCAGTATAATCATCATTATAGAGTAATGAATTTTTTGTAATATTATTGGCGAGTGCCATATAGGTAAGAGTAAAAGTTTCCTTATCAGGATTATCTCCTACACCTTGTCCGAAAAGTTTTTCATTACTTACTCTAATAACAGTATTACTTGTAACTTCAGTTACTTGATCTGTAACACCATTTGCATATATGAGTGTAAGTATTCCAGAATTAGCTTCCGGCCATGCATCATCACTAGTTAAAGTAACAACATTACCATCTTGTGAAATTAATCCTGTAGACCCAAAAAATGAATGAAGATTTAAATTAAGTATGGAATTAGGTGCACCTACAACATCTAAAGCATTTCCTAAAGTTGGAGTATAATTATTAGCTATAGTAACGGGGGGTTTTGATTCGTATTTTCCACCACCTGAAGTTAAAACAAATGAATCAATTGCTCCAACATTAACTGAAGTCATATTAAGAGCACCATTACAAACTAACTCTAAGTCAGGACTTGCTCCATGTGCATCAACCATAGTAAAGGTATTAGTTGTTACTGTGGCGGGGGTATTTCCAACTTGAAATGTAATACCATTATGCATACTATGAGCATCGGAGCCTGATCCATCTGCAGCCGCACCTAATTTTGTAAACTTAGTATCATATACTATGATGTTATCATCATTGACAAAATTTTGTACTGTCAATGCATCTATATCGTTATCACGATAATAAGAACCAACCGAATATAAGAATGCAGTAGTATTGGCACTAATAACTGTACCCCAATAAGTATTACTTGCATATTCAATAGTAACAGTTTGACCTGTTCCAAAGTTATGTGTATCTCTAACTGTTAAAACATTATTTGCATTAAAACCTGTAATAATAGTTGTATTTGCGTTTGCATAAGTAAGTTTACCACCAACTACATCTATTTTTTCTTCTTCTGAAAGTCCAGCAGAAAGTGTAACAGTTTTTACAGATTGAGTAATGGTTAGTCCTGAAGTATCTACAGTTACTTCCTTTGCAATTCTATCTCCGGCAAGGATATGTTGTGTAGCATTATAATTACCTTGATTATCATAGAGTTTTGCTGAAGCTGATTTAATTGCTGCCGAAAATATTAAAGAAGAGTTACCATATAAATGAGTATTGGCATTATGTCCTAAGAATGTACTAGAATAATCTCCTGCTGATAATTGTTTTACGGCATAAGCACTAACTAAATCAGTATTTCTTAATATTGCTCCAGTAGAAACAATTTTATTAATTTGAGCGGCGGCTCCAGAACCACCTGTTCCATCATTAATAAAACCTACTACATCACCTACTGCATAACCATCCCCAGAATCTATAACATCAATTCCTTCAACAACAGAATCTAAAATTGCTGATACTCTTGCTCGTGCACCCTGTCCACCACCACCGGTAATATGAACTTCATCACCAATAATATAATTTGTTCCACCAACATCTACTGTAACACTTTGTAAAATACCCGATACTGTTGCATCTGCATATAATCCATCTGTATCAGTTTCAGAGGTAACGATTTCGTTTTCTTTAAAGTAAAATAATTCACCATCAACAACACCCTGTACTACATCTGATAATGTTAATTCTGTAACTTGAAGGGCTCCTGCAAAAGATGTAATTTGTTTTTCAACTATTGCAGTACATTTAGAAAGACTACCAACAATTTTTCTACCCGTAAATAGATTAATATTATTTGCACTAGAAGTTACAATTTTGATTGATTTATCAAGTGACCATTCTCCATCAGACATCTTTAATAAGTCTGTTTTAGGATAATAAAATTCTATATCTTCTTTAGCAAAGAGTGTTCTAAACAACCAACCAAAAGATGCTTCATTACCTTTTGACCGATAAACTTGTTTCATTCTCTTAAGAAGTTGTCGTCTATCAGCAACAGAAGTTTTAGGAACATTTGTATAAAATTCCTTTTTCCATGCATCATCAATAAGACCTTCACATGAAGTATCAATATCTTGTGAATCAACTAATTCTCTTATTGCTACCGCTGGTGCTTTTGTTTGATATGCATCTATTGCCGCTTTAGGAAATGTACCATCACTAACACCATTTGCTAAATTACCATAGGAACGAGAATCACTACCAGTAACTTTTTCATTGTATGTAAAAACTGCTTCGTTAGTCTTTTTTACAAAGGCAATAGTATTACCTTTTGTACCAGTAACAACTGCGGTTGCACCACTATTAGCACCTGTAAGAGTTTCCCCTACAGTAAACATAAGGTTTGCATTACCTACAATATCTCGTTCTGATTCTAATTGAAGACGATCTCCATCTTCATAGGCAAGAAAATTTTCATCTTCATCTTGAAGCTTTGGTTCATTAAATGTAAATGTTGACCCAAAATAAAGTTGGTAGGATTCCATAAATTCATAGTATTTTTCTATGAATTTTTTGAATTTTGGATGTTCGTTGGTAATAAACTCTGGTAATTGAGTTTCAATTAAAACTGATACATCTTTTTTATCTTTAACTTCAGACACGATTAATATCCAGTTGCTAGAGTTGTTCCATCAGTAGTTGAAATAGTTCCTTCAACATACGTACCTGTTCCTGCATCATCTAACATTGTAATACTAATATCTCCTGATTCTATTAATATAATTTGTTCTCTAAGAGGATTAACATCTGATGAGGCCGGAGTAATATAAACTTCTAATGGTGTAGTATTTCCTGTAGTCTCTGAACCAATAATAAGAGGTTTAAAACTTGTAAGTGATATTTTTCCAGTAAGATAATTTACTGTACCTACATTATTATTAACAATAATTCTATCTTCTCCTGAAGTTCTATATACTTCAACTACTCCATTGTTATCTTGTAATCTACAACCTGACCATTGAGTATTTGCAGAATCTGTATACGAAAATGTATTACTAGTTACTGCACCCCAAAAAGTATTAGAAGGGTGATAGATTTGATTAGAAAATGGCATATCATAGGCTTCAGCTGATCCTAACAATGGATAAAGAAGTCTTTTTAATTGAATAGATGTTTGATTACTTTTAACAGAAATTTCAGATTCATCTATTTCTTTAATTAATTTTGAATATCTAAATGATTTATCAAAAGTTTTTAAATTAGTATCTCCAAAAGCTGTAATCTGATTAGTTACTGTTGACTTAAGTTGAGAAGCACTATTTGTAGTTGCACCAGAATCATATTTAACTGTACTACTAACTTTTAAATACATATAATCTGGATCTACAACTTCCGGAGTAATTCCTACAATATTTCTTTTCTTTAATATTTCATCTTCTACAAAAGTTTTATTAGATTGAGAAAGAACTGAACCTGATGCCGGTTTAATTGCTACATAAACTTTTCCATAAACTGGGGGATCTGCATCTTCTCCACCCCAAGCAACAACCGCTTGTGCATCACCATAATCTCTTTTAACTAGAGCCACATAATCATGAATTGTAACACATCTATTTTGAGATTCATAGTTTTTAGGAGCATTAAATTTTATTTCATCTATATCTGCGGCAACGGCTCCACCAGCTGAAATAGATGTAGTCTCAATTTTTACATTAGAATATCCTCCAACATCAGACACTACTGAAAAGGCTTTTGCACCATTGGTTGCATCAGTTTCACATACTAAACTTGATAGTATAACAATATTCCCATTTGATAATTGTTTACCTAATGTTCCATCACCAAATTGAATTACAAACTTACCATCTTCAGCTTCATCTATAAAATAAATTTTTGAACTAGAATTTACAGTAGTTATATCTGTTGCTTCTGAATATACTGCCGAATCAGTATCAGTAGAACTATTTTGAATTGTAACCTCTAAAGTACTAATATCTGTATTCTCATTAGGAAGAATAAATTTTTGATCTGGATCTCCTGTATTAGCAGTATATCTAAATGTCGTAGGCATTCCTTGTGTAAGATCTACACTAGCAACTGTATAAACTCCATTTGCATTAATATTTACAGAATAAGAATTAGAAGTACACCAAATATATGTTACGCCCTCTACTTCTCCTTGAAACTGGGTATTCTTAGGGATGTTTATACCGGCGGGCTGATCTGTTGGTGTAATAGTAAGTGTTACTTGTGCTTTTGATCCTTGTGCAGAACGTGGTCTATAACCTAGATGTTTTGCTCTTGCTACAACAGAATTTCTAAGAGAGGCCGAATCTAAAAACATTTCATTAGCAATCATATTTGCATAATATGAATTATAATGAGTATTGTAAGATAAAATATCAAGAAGAACATCAAAGGAAGATCCCGTAAAATCATATCCCACAAAATCAGATTGACTTGTTAAGAATCCTTGAAGATTCTCTTTAATCTTAGTAAAGTCTAATTCTGATATATTAAGTTTACCATCTGAACTTGCCATGTGTTATCTATGTCCTCTCCAAATAGACTTCTAGGTTTGTTTCTCTAGCGTCATTATCCGGCATATAAGTTATTAATACTTCGTATGCGTTCCGATCTTCTTGAGCTTTTACTGTTACATTACCAATTATTGCTCTAGGTTCATATTTTTCTATCGTAAACCTAATTGCTTTTTCTAACCTAGCAGTAGTAAGATTACTAAAATTTTCAAATAAAAGAATTCCTATACCATTGTCAACATCTGGTTGAAATAATCTTTCATTTGATTTTGTGCTTAATAAATTTTTTATAGATCTGCTAATAGCTGTTGATTTTTTAACTTTAGATAAGTCACCATGAGATGGATGTTTTGTAAAATCCATATCAAAATCAACGTAATCTTTTCCGTATGTAGTAGCCATATCTTGCTCTTAATATTTAGTTAATTTATCTTAATAACATTGAAGCTAATTTGTCTCCAGTGCTTTTATCTTTCCATTCATCTTTATCACTACCTTCAGCTGCTTGACCAAGTGCGGCTGATAGGTCAGATGCAGCCTCTTCTGTAGATTTCGTAGAACTTTCTGTAGTTGACAGCTCTGAATCATTAAGAAGACCTAATACTAATGCTAATAAATCTATTGGATTTTTACTACCTCCGCCTGCAATAGGTGTAATACCCTCTACACCAACAAATAATAATCCTGAAGCATAACTTAAATCCGGTATTCCTGTCGCACTTTTAATTTGGTTTTTCAATCCTTCATTTCCATCCATTTGATTTGGAAGATAAAGTGCATATACTCCTTCAGATGGTAATGTTATTTTAAAGAAGTCTAAAAATTTATCAATAAGATCAATCAAACTCTGTAAATATGCTTCAATACCTGCAATCATATCAATCATCTCTTGAACAAATTCTGAAGATGTTGAAATATAACCTTTTATTGATTTTACAAAATTCTCTAACTCTTGGAAAAATTCACCCCAACCTGGAACTAGATCATCAATTAATATTCCACCAAAATCAGGAGGATTAGGTTTAGGAAGTGCTGTTAATGTTTCTTTTAGAACGTATGCAATCTTTGGGTATGTTCTAGATACTTTGGGTGCTTCTTTTGTTTCTGCTCCTATAAAACTATAATTGGCGAACCAATCTACTCCTGTTGCTTCAGAAGTTGCAGCTGAATTTCCAGATGCTCCTCTAGTTTCCATGTTCATAACCCTATCACCAGCAACCCATACATCAGAAGCTGGTTGACCACCTATAGGTAACACTTCTATTTCCATATTTACATATCTACCCATTGTAAATTCTTCTGTTGGGGGATTACCATCAATTATTTCCTTGATTTCAATTATAGTACCATCCTCCTTTTTAAGTGGTTCTCCAAGATCATCAAGCTGTGTTGTTACTTTTTCTATTTTTTTCTCTGTTGAAGTTATAGATGCTGTATTAACAGTAACTATCTCACCTAGAGTATGATAATTTTTTCCCCCTATAATATCACCCTCTTGAAATTGACCATATTTTAAATCATGGTCATATAAATTAAGTTTTTTCGCAGGAGGTGAAATAAGTTTCCTAAGACTTTTTAATAAATTTTCACCTGTATCTCCTGGCGTAAGTTCAGGAATATCAGAAAACATTTGAGCAAACTCATTAAAGACTGAACTAAATTTATCAAAATTACTAGCTCCAATAATGATTGCAATTGCCCCAACACCAACCGCATCATTTCCTTTTAAATTAGGTCTACCTGGAGTTTCTCTAGTATTGAGAGGTTTTCTTGTAGCCTTGTAATCTTTAATAAGACCCGCTTCAACATTTGGATGTGTCAATCCAATATCAAATAATTCTAATCCAAAATCTACGTCAGGATTCCACCCGTCAACTGGCTGACCATCTACATCCCATACAGTATCACCTTTCTTTGGTAATTTAGATATTTTTTTGTTTTTCCTAAATCTAGGAACATCACCCTCATCTTCAAATGCTTTTACAAATTCACTAATTACATCTTTTGTAGAAAATACAGGAAACTTTGAAGATTTTTCTAATGGGTCAGGTATTGGATTCCAAATATTATATCCGCCTGGAATTAATCTTCTTGGTGTAACATACATTGGTCTTGCTGTCGCGTTCCTTCCAAGAGGCGAATCTAAAGCTGCTGTAGTAGGAACAACATTAGTCTTACTCCAAACACCAAACTCGTTTTTTGTTTCCCATAAACGTTTTCCTCCCTCATCTCTTAATTGTTCAAAACCCATATCAAAACTAGGTTGTGGTTTTACATTTCCTTTATAATATGGATCAATATACAAATACCAAAATCCTGCGTCTTTTAAATCATTAATTTGTTGTAGTACTTCATCGGCCAATGCATTAAGTGCAGCTATAACTGGATTAATATTTTGTAATTCAGATAAAAATTTAAGAACTGTCATTCCATTTCTAGAAAGAGAAAGAGCAGATTTTACAGTATCAGCAAGAGTTGAGGCTGCCTCTGCTAATTGCGCAATATCTCCGGCCTTTGCAAGTTGGTGAGGTTTCCACTCAGCCTTAGTTGTTAATAATGCTTGAAATTCAGCCATTTCTTTCTTGCTCCCTTTTCTCTCTCTTAGCCTGTGCTTTTAATATTCTTTCCCAACCATCTTTTTTTATTTTAAGAATTTCTCCATACATAGAAGCCATTTTTTTCGTATTCTCTAATAACTTCTTAATGTCATCTCTTCTTAATTCTGCTTCTTTCCATCTAGGTTCTTGTTCTGCCATTAGCTGTACTCCTTCGCTCTACCATTATAAATTTCATATTTATTTCTAGCCTTTTTAACTAGATCTACCAAATCAGTTAAACTTTGAATATCTTGTATTAATTGTACTCCTAATTTAAGTGTATCACCCAATAGATAATTACAACTATCATAAATTGCTCTACCATAAGGAACATGTCCACTAGTAGTATTTGCTGCCGGAACTGCTGACACATAAACAGCAGGATATTGTTTATAAACTGTTGATGGTGTTCCTGCTCTTGTTGGTACTCCAATACGTGCATCTATTTCTGCTGTACGTTTTGAACAGTTAGTATTAAATGTAGATAATTCAGTATGAAATGCTGCCCATGTAGTATTAGCAAATGCTACTACTTCTCCCTTGTTTGAATCACTATTATCTTCTCCTGTTCTAGCATTTGTTCCTGCAGCCCAAGCAGTACGAAAAGCTGTTAATGCAGTTTGTAATGCCGCCATATCTGTTAATGGTTCAGCTTGAATATAAGTATCAAAAACATCATCAGCTATTCCACTTCCTCCGGCCTGTGCTCCTGTGATAATTGGATCACGAAAAGGTGCAAGAGTTTGTAAATCGTTTATAGTATCTTTTATAAACTGAACATCTGCATTCATTGTATTATCTCCAGAACCTCCGGCCTCATATAATTTTTTCTGTGCGTAATTATATCTACAAGGAAAAGCTGTAACATCTGTATCAAGAGTAATTGACCATGCAGTACCCGCTCCTCCTGGTTGTGATGTTGTTTGTATGTGTACAAAGTTTTTCATAATAAAATTATTTACCATAGTATAGTAACTATTTCCCGACCAAGATGGTGGATTACCTGACCCTCCAGATAAAGCTGGTTCAGAAGTATCATCATCTATCGGTACATCTCCTGTCAATGATGCTTGTACGTTCATAGTAACTGGAGAATCACCAGCAATTGTAACTGTATTTGATTGTACTCTTGTTACAGTATCACTTAATCCAGTCTTAGTCATAGTAAGTGGAGGCTCACCGACATTTGGCATAGGATGATTAGTACCTATTGTAACTGTACCACATGTATATGAAGTATTAGTACATGGAACTTCATAATAAAACTTTTCAGCTTGGTCAACATAATACCTATTCTCTGGCATCACACTTGAATTGTTTGCTCTTTCATAATCAAACCTAATAAATCTTCCACAAGGAATATCATCTTCACCTAATCCCGTAGGTTGTGTTCCTACAATTTCTCCATTATCTACTTCATAGGCCTTAACTGTTCCTCCCATTGCTGGAAAAAAGGGATTACGTTCTTTATAGGGATATGTTGTTCCAGAAATTTCTTTTTGTAAAGAAACCCAATCACTTCTTGCTCCCTTAGTTATATCATTCGTTGCGTTTGAACTACCATTGTCAGGATCAAAAAATCCAAGAAGACCTACAAATTGAGAAGTATTGGCATTTAATGTATCATCCGGTCCTGCATCTGATCCACTATAATCTCCTGCATCATCACCTACTGGTTTCCAATCTGGATTTTTAACTAAACCTTCTCCTACTACTTCTACTTGACAAAATATATCATTTTTTGCATATCCAAATGGAACACTATTTACTGTAATGGTAACTGTTCCATCTGATGTTGCTATTCCTGAATTACTAAGTCTAATTTTACTACCCGCAGTTTGTACCGCTGCTATTGATACATTGTCATCTGGAATACCTGTTCCACTAATAACATCTCCATATTTAATTTTAGAAAGATCTGTATCTGATACGTTTGTTATCTCCAAACTACCCGTTGTAGTTGTACCCGTGATAGTGAATGTGTTTACATGGTCAGTATGTCGCTTCAGGTAAAACTTTTGATTGAAAGACGGACCTACAGGAGTATATGAAGTATTACTTCCCGCTGTCAAATGGTCTAATAATGTTATGGTATCTAATTCATTATAGGCACCTGAACTTTGTGTAGATACACCCGCAATATTTGCCTTTGCATAATCTTCATTCCATGTTCCTGCTTCTGTTAAAACAGAATCACCCCAAGCAACAGCATTACCAAAAGGAGTATCATCATTTGGTGTAGAATACGGAGTCATATCATCATTAATATCTACTAACTCTCCATCTAATCTTGATCTAACTACATAATAATCATTAATATAAGTACTAAATGTATTACTACCTTGTGTTTGAGTTGTTCCTTCTATACTAGTTAAATTAATACTATAAGTTTCTCCAATATCTGTAGCTTTAATTCCAAAATAAGATGTATTTGGTTCACTAAGACCTAAAGCACCATTTACTGTTTCATAGGTAGGTAAATCAAATTTTCTAAAAGTATTTTGTAAATCTCTGGCGCCATAACATATCAATCTTTGTTTTGCAAGGTTTTCACATACTTCAGCAAGTGAATAATTTGCACCTATAATAGATGCTTCCATTAATAAATCATTGTCATTTTCTAACTTAATATTATTACCTGTAGCCTGATCCTCTAATCTAACATATAGTCTATAATTCGTAGCGGTGAACTTTTCACATAATGCATTTAATCTACTTTCAGAAAATTCCCTTATTAGTGTAACAGAATTAAGAATTCCATTTCTCGCAGACAAATGCGTAGCAGGACTATCAATCAATTCCTGTTTAATTTCAGCTATTTTCTTTTCAATTGCTCCTGCCATTGTATTCCTATGATAAAGGTCCTGAAAATGGTATTGGTGGCGATCCTGGAATTAATCCACTCACTACCCATGTCTTTGTCCATGTATCTAAAATGTTTGCTAACTCCTTAGAAAAACTTACACCTGTAGATTGATGTCCAGAATATAATTGTATTAATTCTGGTGTATGTGATGGTGACACCGCCGGTGGCCCTATCTGATTTGTAGATAAAAATGTTAATGCCATAGTTGATAATGCCGATGCTATCTGTGTGGCCACTGCTGCTCCAGATGGTAATTGTTGAGCATAAACTCCTCCTATTGTCATTCCTGTTGGAGCATCTACCACATTTGAAGCGGGAAATCCACCCGCGTTCTGTGCCATCATTAAATAATTCTTAAATGCTTTTGCTATATCTTTTCCTGGCTTCATTGGATCAGGACTATGCCCACCATAAGTTGCTATTAATTCACCTTGTAATACTGCTTTAACTAATGCCATATTATTCAAAACTCCCACTAACTTTTAAGGATTTCAATAAGGATAATTTAGCAGTAGCTGGTGGCATTGGTGGTCCAGATGGCCCTGTTCCTGTTGGATGTGTATGTTCAGTTATTATATCTATTAGTTCATCTAATACTTCTTTCAATGTTGCAATCAATCCTGCAACTTTTACTTTACCTCCTGAACTTACTGTTACCTCACCTAATAATCCTTGTAGAGAAGCAGCGCCTGAACTTTCTAACTTCATCGTGGCTAATAGACTAGCCATTTCTGCATATCCCGCTAAAGAAGAAAATGATACATTACCTAATAATGATTCTCCTTTAATACCACTTGTTCCTAAATTAGAATTCAATTCTATATCACCTGGAGGAAGTATCGATAAAGATGCACCTAAACCAGCAAGACCTAAATCAAATATAATTCCACCTGAGACTAAATTATCTGTTGATTCCACTCCAATCTTACCCAAAGTGGCAGTAGTCTTTTTTGAATAATCTAAAGTTATTGATGGTAACACTCCAAATATAGATTCATTTACTGAATCTGTAATAGTATATGATAATCCCCCACCACTTTGTATACCAAGACCACCTTGAGAATTTAAACTATAAGATCCTGTCTCTATTTTATATTTACCACCTACTTTTTTTCTTTCATCTCCTGTTGTTATATCAGATCCAGAAGAAGATTTCTTTTCAATTATTACTTTATTAGCACTTAATATAAGTTCTTCAGAAGCGGTTAAATTTACCTTTGCAGCTGCTAGGTTAATTGCTCCTTGTGTATTATTAACAGCGAATCTTCCTTTACCTACTGCAACAGAATAATCACCATCAACTCTATCTACTCTATTACCAAGAACATAATTTTCTTGTGAACCATCAATAGTAGTGTAATCACTCGCTTCAATATGTGTGTATCTTGCACCTAAAATAATATTATAATAATTGTTTACTATCTTATCAACTTTAACTCCAACAGGATGTATTTCAGTAAATGTTCCTGTTCGATGATACCAATGTAATCTTTCATGATTAGGAGTATCATCCATTTCAATAATATGTCCACTCTCTGTTTGATGAACATGATTATATGGATAAACTGCATTATATGGAATTGGAGGTTCTTCCCATCTACTACCACCAGCTGTAGGAATGTTTACTTGACCTATGAATCTATTCTGTTCCTTTTCAAAAACAATTCCTGCAGCTTTTGGATCACTCGTATTGGTATTTCCACGAATACCTCTAGCCAATCTATTTGTAGTGGGTTCTTTTAAATAATTTGTAGCTCTTGTATTTGAAAGTTGTGTATTTGCTAAACCGGTATTAGGATATGTTGAACGTAATGGTTGTTCTACAATTTTAACAGTAAATGGTGCATTAGGAACATCAATTCCAGTTTTAGTTATTATTGATCTTACTGATACCGAATTTGCAATAGCTGTGCCTGAACCAAGTGTAACTGAATTATCATTTTCTGTGGGATCAGGATTAGAATTATGAATAATAGTTGCAGGTTCTCTTGGAACATTGTGTATACCACTAGTATAAGATAAATCTCTTGAAGGTACTTCATCTTCATAATCATCATGTCCTCTATCATCACCACCTTCTAATCTCGGATCAAGAAAACCTTGTCCTCCAATACCATCAGGTAAAGTATTAATTGCTTTTGCATCTAATTCAGGAATACCACCAAGTGTTCCAAAAAACATTGGCTCTTGTCCTGCTTCACCATCACGATAAAATCCTATAACCCATGTCCCTTCAACTGGGCCTAATGGAGATGTACCTACTCCTGTTTGACTTGCAGAAGTAATTGGAGCAACAGGATACGCCCACGGCAAACCGATAGTTGGTTGATCATTCTTATCTTCTGAATGCCAACCCAATATTCTAATTTTACATCTTCCAAGATAAAGAGGATCATGGCGGTCTTCGACAACTCCTTGCCACCAAACAAATCCCTCTTTTCCCATAAAGTGTGACATAATAATTATCCTTTAAATTGCTTCGCCGCCACTTAATACCAATTCATCAGCTTCTTCTTGTCTTGGATTATCTGTAGCGGCAGATCTATCTTGACCAACTGATTTATTAAATGAATCTTTTATTGCTTCAAATTCTATTGTGTACTTTTCTTTATTAAAGTGATGTCGTAATTTGGTAATTAAATAATATCCACTTAAATAAGTATGATGTTTTGCTTGTGTTACTCCATCTCTATCTTCAAGATATTGTGTGGGTAATTTAAATTCAATTAAATCTCCTACTGTTCTAGTAGATAGACCTGGCGCTCTAATATTTAATTTAATATTATTAATTTCTTGACTTTGAACCATTCTTGATTGCATCCATTGTTCAACTCTACTTGGTTGAATATTAGGAGCCGCTTCATCTTTAGGTTCACCATGAACTCCTTGTGTTCCTATTGCCTCTTTAAATCTTTGATCATGTGCAAAATTAGTAGGATAAAAAGCTATCACCGATTCAGGTGAACCCAATGCATCTTGTTTTTCAGTAGCTAATTTTCCCATTCCCAAATGTGTAAATTTATCAGTAAAGTTTTTTGCATCTGCAGATTGTTGTAAATAGTCTATTACCTTTTCAGCACCTTCTGAATCTCTTACTATATTTCTCTCTTGTGCTTTTTTATTTACCAAATTAAAATCTAATGTATCATATCTCATTCTAACTAAATCATGAGTAAGTAACCTATTAGCATACATTCCTTTTCGTAGATTCGACATAACATCAAAATTAGAAGAAAATTGATATTGATCAACGGATGTCATTTCTACTGCAATATTTTTAAGTTCATTATTTTGAGCACCTAATCTTTTAGGTTGAACTACATAAGTTTCTTTCACAGGATCTTCTAGTTGTGTATATACTATTTCTGTTTCAGGAGCTGAAGGCCGGATTGAAGGAGGACCTTGATTTGTTGATGTTAAAGTCTCAACACGATATCCTAAACCACCACCCGCCATAAGAGTTTCCAAAGAAATAAAAAAGAATCCTCTTATAGTTTCATAAAAAACAAAACTAGATCCAACTGCATGCTGAGCCTTTGCAACTGCTCTTGATGCCAAAAAATTAAAGGCTTTAAATGGTGTTTGATTTGGTATAATTAAATCTGTATTATTTTTAGTAGGCTCAATAAAGAGTTTTTTTATTTTACCTATTCTATCACTCCCCTCAAAAAATTGTCTATAAAGTCTTTCAACTAACTTAGATATTGTACTTGGTTCAAAATTTTTAGCTGGATCTAATGCTGATTTTCTAACTTTTTTCTTTAAATTTAAAATAGCTTCTTCAGAAACTAAATTTAATGTATAAGTTAGTAGCTGATCATTAAGTTTAGTAATGTTATGAATTTTAACTACTCTAAAAGATAAACTTATTCTTCCTTCATTTTGACTTCCTTTAAAAGGTCCTGTAACCTCAGTCTCAGGATTTCTTTGTTTTACAATACCTTTTGTTTTTACTTGAATTTCTATAGTTTCTTCACCAATAATAGGAAGACTTTCCATTAATCCAATACCATCTACTATTTGTATATCTGCGGTAAGATAATTTTGAAAAAGATTTTCATAGATATTGAAATCTGACCACGCAGCTTTCAAATCAACATAACCCTTTTTATGGGGAGAAGTAATGATAAGTTTTTGGAGTTCAAAATCACCAGGAAAAGAGGGGATTGCCCCCTCCTGCGGATTTTTTAAAAATTCAGATTTTGTTCCATGATCTGTGGTTTCTGGAGTTACACCTAATCCCTTATTACCTCGATCAACAACAGTAAATTGGTCAGCCATTAACTAAGTTTCTCCGAATGTTCAGATAGTATGTCTGCAACATACTTTCTGTCAATTAATTTAATATCTCGTTTAGCTTCATTTCTATCTACTTCCCAATCATAACAATATATAATCTTTCTATCTGCTACATCAAGGGCATCATAAGATGTTTCATCAACTTCAATAGTTTTTTCAGGAATTGCGTCTGTCGTTCCAGTTGCTTCTACTCTAGACCTAATAATTTGTTCATAGTGATGTACTCTAGTTTGAGCATCATTGAGAGTACCATACTTATCTTTAATAAAATTTCCAAATTCCCTAGAATTTAATGGCCAGTCAAAAACAGGATCTTGTATATCATTAACCAAAAATATTAACCATGTATATTTTACATTACCATAAACTTTAAATGCGGTAATATCGGGACGTTCTGATTCTGGTATTGAATAAGGAAAATAATTAACAATAGAATTTGTAAGCATATTTTTTATTTTCGCTTTAACCATAATGTTAATAGCGGTCTTAGTCTTTATAGGTCTAGCCCCAGAAATATCATAATTTATTTGTGGATAATGTTGAAAAAATTCAGACATTGTTAATTTCTCCTATTAGAATCCGTGTTCTATTCTTTCTCTGTACATTACTTCTACTTCCCTAAATGAAAGTTTCATTGCTATAGTTACTGGATATTGTGTTCCTTCAAAAAATAAAGGAACATTTTCTGTATCAAAATTTAATTCACAAGCGGTTATTACAGATTTACCTATATTAAACATAGGATTTTCCGGTGACTTAGGTAAAGGTTGTCCATTAATATAAAACGTAATTTCAAAAGTATCAGGATATCCAAACAACATTGAAGGAGCAGTACTACTATCTCCACCCGCATGAGAAGGTAACATTGCCATTTTAAAGGTTTGTGCAATTTTTAAACACGTTTTAGATTCATCCTCATTTAGTGGTTTCATCATAAAATCAAAATCAAATGACCTCATATCGGTAGGACCTTTATATGCTGCAACTAAAAAGGGATTAAGTACAGCGCCGGTTGTTCGTTCCATTATAGTCTTTGTACCCTCCATGCCTTGAAGACCACTTAACTTCTCTGCTCCCTTAAGTGTACCTACTGTTCCTAACTCACTTTGTAAACCAGCTGAAGTTGCTCCAGCGATTTTTTTAAATGCATCCAAACTAAATCCTGCTTCTGAACCAATGGATTTTTCTACTGCTCCAGCAACATCAGATGCAGCCGAACCAATACCCCCTAAGGCTACCGATTCATAATCTGATTTATAAGTAGTATTTAATGCCCCGCCAGGAATATACATTGCTATATTTGCAGTTTTCTGTTGGCTTTTAAAATTTGTAGCCTCAAACATCATATAATTATCTATATCGGAAAAACCTCCCCCAATAGTGGAAGGATATTCTAATAAAACCGGACTAGGATTTGCTGGATCTGATGGTCGAGGAAGATCATGGTGACCTGGCATTTTGTTTCTCCATATTAAATTGATTATTTTGAACTATCTATATATTTATATGGCATACAAAGGAAAATTTCGTCCTCAAAACAGGAACAAATATAAAGGTAATGCAAGTGATATTAGATATCGATCTGGGTGGGAATTAAACTTCATGAAATACCTTGACCGACAACCTGAAGTCTTGCGTTGGTCTAGTGAGGAGATAATTATTCCATATAAAAGTCCAATCGATGGTAGGATGCATCGATATTTCCCCGATTTTTGGGTTAAAACGGCTAAAGGTGAGACACTAATAGAGATCAAACCAAAGAAACAGACAAAACCTCCAAAACAAAATCCAAAACATAAAAGAAGGTATCTCAAAGAAGTTAGAACATACGCAATAAATGAAGCGAAATGGAAAGCTGCTGAAATAGTATGTGAAAAGAGAGGATGGAAATGGCAAATCCTAACTGAAGATACTCTCAATAATACTAAATAGTTATATTATGGCAGAACAAACATATTTAGAAAAATTAAGGGATATAATTGGAACAGGACAGGCTACTGCTAAAATGCAAGCTGCGGTAAATTGGTTTCGTTCACTTATTCAGAATTATGGGGCATCAGGTTTAAGAAGAACACTTTCTACTGAAACTCCATCAAAAATTCTAGCTCGACATGATGAATATTCACCGGCGGCATATCTTGGAAATATGTATTTTTTCTTTTATAATCCTAAACATAAAGCTACCTTGCCGTGGTATGATACATTTCCTTTAGTTTTTCCTGTCAAGAAATTTTCAGACGGATTTCTTGGTTTGAATTTACATTATCTTGCTCCAAAAGATAGAGCAATATTAATGGATCAACTTAAAGAATATACAACTAATGAAAATTATGATGAAACTACTAAATTAAGATTGACATATAATACAATAATGAGTAGTAGACTTGGAAGAGCAAAACCTACTATACATAGATATTTAAATGGTAAAGTTAAATCACAATTTATTCACATTAGTGCTAATGAGTGGGAATCCGCATTATTTTTACCTGTTGAAAGATTTAAATCAAAAACACAAAGTGTAACCAACGAAATGGTATGGAGACATAGCAGAGAAAGGTTTTAATGGCAAGTGTCTTTACAATTGAAGATTTTATGGCTAAAGTGGGTAGTCATAGAGGTCTTGCTAGGGTCAATAGATATACTGTTGAAATTACACCACCAACTAGTTTGACATCTGCTGCTGGTGTTGAAGATGTTCCTCCCACAGATATAGAATTTCTTTGTAGTGCAGCTCTATTGCCAGACAGAAGTATGGGTACATCCAGTTTTAGATATGGCGGTAAATATGCTATGGATCTACCTTATGAAATTCCTCCAACTGAAGCCACCTTATCATTTACAGAAACAAATGATCACAAATGTAGAAAATTTTGGTATAATTGGATGGAATATATTATGAGTGTAGACTCATATAACCTGAAATATTTTGACACATTTAAGGGAACTATTAAAATTTCAACCTTTGATGAAACACAAGATGGAACAGAACAACCTAATCATAAAGTTGTATTGGAAGATGTTTATCCATCTAGCATAGAACAAATTTCATTAGGATGGGCACTTGCTGAACTAGCAGATTTTCAAGTTAACCTTAAATTCACAAGATGGAAAATTGAAATTTAAAATTATTTTATTATAGGAGAATATTATGGCATTACCAAAAGTGGTAACACCGACTTATGAATTGACAATTCCTTCAACTAAAGAAAAGGTTAAATTTAGACCCTTTCTTGTGAAAGAAGAAAAAGCCTTATTAATGGCATTGGAAAGTGGAAGTGAACAAACAATGTCTTCGGCTATGATAGACATTATTGATTCTTGTAGTCAAGGAAAAATAGACACTAAAAATCTTGCACCTTTTGATATTGAATATTTCTTTCTTCATCTTAGAGGTAAATCTGTTGGGGAAAATTTAACTATAAAAGTTCCAAGACCTGAAGAACTTAAATGTTGTAAAGATGCAAGTGAAGATGATCTTTGTGAAGTAGAAATTAATGTAGATGATATAAAGATAGATACTTCAAAGGTTACACCATCAGAAGTAAAAATTACTAAAGATATTGGATTGAAATTAAAATATCCAAATCTTGATCTAGTAAATAAATATGCTACAGATGGTGAAAATATATCTGCTGATAATGTCTTTAAATTAATTTCTGAATGTATTGAGTACATCTGGGATGGTGATGAAATTTACAAAGGAAAAGATTCCACTAAAAAGGAATTAGATGATTTTGTTGAATCTCTTAGTTCTGGACAATTTACAAAGATAAGAGAATTCTTTGAATCAATGCCAAGATTACAACATGAAATAAATTGGATATGTCCTAAGTGTAAAAAGTTAAAACCTCTAGTATTATCAGGAGTTGATTCTTTTTTCGGGTAGGGCTGAGTCACGATTCCCTGGCGAATCATTACCAAACTAATTTCGCCATGATTCAGCACCATAAGTGGAGTTTGACAGAATTAGAAAATATGTTTCCATTTGAAAGACAGATATATGTATTGTTATTACAAAATTGGGTTAAAGAAGAGAATTCAAGAATATCAAAAGAAAACGCAAAATATAGGTAAAGGATCAAATGGCTGCAGCGGCCTCATTACAAGGTGTAATTGATAAAATAACGGAATCTCATGGGGAGAATAAATCCCATTTTCAAGAAGTAATAGACGGACAAGAAGAATCTATTCAAATTCAATGGGATCAACTTCGTACTCTTCACGGTATGCTCAATCTTCAGGCCGATGCACTAGCTGATGCTAGAGAAGCTGCAAGAGAAGCTGCTAGAGTTAAGGGGGGTGATGATGATGGCGGTGATATACCTGACGCAAAAGCTGAAGAAGCAAAGGCCGGTGGTTTTTTCTCTAAAATGGGAAAAGCTGTAATGAATCCTATTGGCTCTATGGGTAAAGGTATGAAGAAAATAGGAAAAGGTATTGAAGGTTTCTTAACAGGTCTTGCTAGAGGTCTTGCCGCTTTTGCTAATCCAATGGTAGTTTTAGGTGTAGCAGCTATATCTGTTTCACTTCCGATATTCGCTGCAGGACTAGCCGCAGCATTCAAAGTATTCGAAATGATTGCCGGTCAAGGTAAAGCATTAGAATTTATTACTGGTGTAATTTTATCTCTTGGTGAAGCAATCGGAACTATTCTTCAAAAAGTCTTGGAAGGGTTTGGTAATATGGTCAAAAATATGGGGCCGTTTATTACTGCTTTCTTTGAAGGAGTAGCAAGAGTAATTGAAGCATTACATCCAATCGTTGTAGATATATTTAAAGTAATAAAAGATATTATTACCGATCCTGTCCTCAATACAACTATTCAAAAAGTATTAGATGTTCTTGGTATTGCTCTTCAAGAAATTAGTGCAATAATTCAAAAGACGGGTGATGTTATAATAGCCGTCATGGAAAATGTTGATAAAATCCTTACATCTATATTTGATGGTATATCAAAAGTTATTAAAACTATAGGTGATACAATAGCAACTGTAATAGATTCTATAGTTGATGGAATAGAACGATTAGCTGGCCTTGATGCTGGTAATATGGCAGCAGTTGCCGGAGGACTTGCACTCTTAGCCGGTGGTCTTGCAATGTTTTCTGTTGGTGCTATGGTTGCTGGTGCCGCGATGCCTTCTTCAGAAGACCTAGAAAGAATAGCAAAATCTGTTGAAAGGTTTGGTAAGATAGAATCAGAAAATCTTGCGCCGGTTGGTAAAGGAATGCAAGAGATAGGTGAAGGATTATACGACTTTGGATTAGGAGGAAAAATTGCATCATTGGTCAATGATCCAAAAGGATTAGAAGCTGTTGCTGCATCTGTTATTAAATTTGGAAAAATAGATGCAACTAATTTCGCAATGGTAGGAACTGGAATGCAAGCGATAGGTGAAGGTTTGAAAGGTTTCGGTGTAGGGGGATTCGTTTCCGGTCTTGCTGAAGGATTTGGAAAATGGATAGGTGCAAGTGATCCTGTTGAAAAGTTTCAGAAGTTTGCCGAGATTGGGCCGGGACTATCTCAAGCAGGTATGGGAGTTACAGCACTTGCAAATGCATTTGATGCTTTCGATAGTGATAATCTAGAAAAGATAGGGGATGGTCTTAATAAGTTTCTAGGTGCAACTGATATGGCCAAACTAAAAGAATTCTCTGCAGCAACAGAAGGACTTGTAAGTGGTCAAATGTTAGCCCAATTACAAGTCCAAACCGCTGAAGCTGCTAGAACTGGAAGACCTATTATTGTTCAAACTAATACAAACACAAAAGTAGAGAATAATTCATCAGCAGTAATTGCAGGAGAACAAATCAAGCCTGGAAATGGTGATAATACAGCAGGTTTATCAGGTTAAGAAGATTTATAAAATCCATCTGACAAATAGTATATCAATGCATCCACTACATCAGGTGATCCCCAACAAGCAATACTAAGTAATATAACTATTACACAAAACCAAAATCCATACATAGTACTATTTTCACTAGACATTAATCTTGCTCAGCTAATTTTGCAAAGTAAGAATATTCTTCCGAATCTCCTGCGGTTTCTGCTATAACAGGTGTTGCAGTTTCAGGTGGTTTAACAGCTGCTTGAGCCGGAGTCATAGGTTTACCACCATCAAACGGAGCATCTTCTACTGCAGTAGGAGTTGGTGTATCAGTTTGTAGACCTAAAACACGATCTAACTTCTGTTTCAACTCTGCATAAGACTAGAA
>VTLG01009230.1_pt1 | contig 71955 bp, 68 predicted proteins | sample 4694571 | NCBI WGS metagenome assembly VTLG01 (sample SAMN12604809, study PRJNA352737) | marine metagenome | biome: ENVO:00000447; feature: ENVO:00000209|ENVO:00000569|ENVO:01000036; material: ENVO:00002151; isolation source: viral sequences binned using virsorter ...
GTTCTTGAAGAGTATGAACAAACTCCAACTCATTTACTGACTGGAGATCAACTCAGAGAGGTAGCACTTTATAGGTTTGAATGTATGTCTAACTGAGGGGATTACACCCCTCTTTTTATTATCCACTTTACCAAGGTACACAAATGACTATTAATTACAGAGACTATGTGTTACAATTAGTAGAGGAAGGACATGATATTAATCGATTATTATCTTCCTGTTTAAGGTATATGACCCAAGAGCAGGTAAAAGAGATGTTAGAAACAAATGATTACCCTGATCCATTAACAAGATGTGATGAGGATTACAGGAGTTATGGATATATTCCCTATAGGTATTAGAGCATATGAATTACAAAGAATATGAAAAACAGTTAGAGTATTATAAGGACAAAGATCCTATAGAGTTAATAACTATGATTAAAATGTTAGGTCATCAATTAGATACTTTACTAGAGAAGATTATTAAACAATTAGATGAGGTATTAGAAGATGAAAGATTATGATATTTCTCTTAAAGTGCGTTGTGAAAGTAAACCTCAAACCTGGTTAGTTGATGTGATGTATGAACAATTAAACCAGAAGATTAATGAGGATATTTTATATTGGGAGGTGAAAGAAATCATTAAAGAAGGTGAACCAACTCCACCTAATCCACCAGAGGAAAAGTAATAAAGTTAGGATCGTCTAAAGTTCCACTATTATGAAGACCTTTTCAATTATGGACAAAATCTTTCAACAAGGTCTGAATGTTCTGATCACAGTATTAGAAATGTTCCCCAAAAAAGAGGAACAAAGTGATAACAATGATCCAGAAATCATTCAACCATCTGTTAAGTCTGGTGAAGAGAATGGTCAACCACATGACATTTACTATCTCAGAAATGTAAAAATGGATGAGAAGTTAATGTACCAATTAGCACCATTCATTAACGCTCACAGACCACAAACATCGATCACTAAATGGCAAGAACTCAAACAACAATTCGGTCCCCCAAAGGATAGAATAGCACCTATGAATTTCAAAGAGATAGTAGAACAATCAAATGAAATGAATAGTAAGTTTGTCATAGGATCTAAGTGGTGGAAGTAACATTCTACCACTTCTTTTTATGCCTTTAAGTAGAACAAATAAAGAGTAATTCCAAGTATTATAGTAACACTTAGAGGTTGGATTTTTAGGGGTTAGCGCCTCATTTTTTATAATCAATCATAAGGACTAAGTAATACATAGAGAGAAGACAGTTTGTATCACATTATACCACAAATACTCTAAAAAGGTATAAAAAAGGTTTTTAAATGTATTAATAAATGTATATGAGTGTTGTGTAGTTCTCCACAGGGGTTGTTGAAAACCCTATGTAATATGTGGTAAAAGTGTTATATTCTGTGGATAAGTCTGTGTAAAAGGTTGTGTAAAACTTTGTATATTACTTATAGAAGAGTGTTACAAAGAGACTCATAAGTATCACACTAAGTATGAATAATATCCCTCCATAGTATGTCTCTAAATGTAATAGAAAGGTCTTGTAATTCATCAGAGAAAGGTGATATCTTGTAGTGATCTTTGCCTACAGTCTATCAGAAACCCACTTAAATGTCAAGGGGGTTTATATAAGACTGTAGAGATATTAGAAAATACAGTATAAGAGATTTTCATAATATACAGATATCTTATAAGTAATATACTGTAAGATTACCATAGACAGTATAAACAATGTATGGTAGAATTACAGTGGGACATTATAAACTAGAACCGATAGTTTAGGTTCTTAAGTATAACAAACAGTTACAGCACTAAGTTATAACAAACCAGGGGACAGTTCACAAAGTGTCTACTATTCTCCCCACAAGGTCCAAAATGATGTATTATATAAGAGTCAAATTCATTGGACCTTATGTCTAAAACTTTCGCTCTATTCCTTCTAGAGAATGCTAACAATGGTAATGACATTCTAGCAGTCCTCGATGATATTGTAGAGACCACAGATACAGCACTATGATATACTTAGAGGGGACTAATACTCCCCTCTTTTTTATTACATAGTGTGACAATAGGGGTTGACAGTTATACTGAAATGACAGTATAATTAGAGGATTATGTATGCCATGGATTTTGCGAAGCCTTGATTCGAAAAAACTCAAAGTCCCTAACCTACAAAAGTCTACTCCTCTGAGAGATATAACAAAAAAATTCCAAAAATTTAAAACCCCCCTATAAGGTTTTTTCATGATTGAGTTATTCTTGGCTATACCTAAGTTCATTCTTTTGGTTATATTAGGTATAATTGTAGTGGGTGGAATGAACCTTATTATTCATGCTGACTATGTGTTAGTATTAGTGATATGTGTAATATTATTCCTCATATATAAGAACAAAAAGTAAAACAATCAATGAAAAAAATTCCCATCGAAAATTTTTCAGACGATAAGGTTTATCACATATACCTTAATGATGAATGTATACATCATAATCTGAGTGAGGGAGAGTTTACTTATTGGATGTTACAACATAAAGGAGTTGATGGTATCTCCTATGAAGGTGTAAGAGGTATGGTTACTACGGACGATCATTCTTGTTAATCCTTGGTTGACATCTTCTAAATAAACTGTTAAAATGATATGAGTGGAGTTATTAATTAATGGCTAAAGGATTTACTGTTAAAGCATCTAGTCCCAAGGTAAAGAAAGAAAATCAACCAGAATGGGATATAGGTGCTATTAAGAATAGGTGGAGAGGTAAGAAGATTGTATTCTGTCTACCTGGTAGAGGAGTCTCTTATACTTTTTTAAAGAACTTTGTACAATTATGTTTTGACTTAGTTCAGAACCAGATGAGTATACAGATTAGTCAAGATTACTCTTCTATGGTTAACTTTGCTAGATGTAAGTGTCTAGGAGCTAATGTATTACGTGGTCCTGATCAATTACCTTGGGATGGTAAGTTAGATTATGATTATCAGTTATGGATTGATAGTGATATTGTTTTTAATCCTGATAAGTTTTGGCAAGTCTGTGATTTAGCATTACCTGCTGAGGCTGTGGTAGAGAATACCAAGGAAGATGGTACTGTTGAGTATGGTATTGATAGTACAAAGGAAAGAAGGATAGCTGCTGGTTGGTATAGTACAGAGGATGGAAGAACTACTAGTGTTGCTCATTGGTTAGATGAAGATGATTTCAGATCTAATGGTGGAGTCATGAATCATGAGATGGTAGATGGTATTCAAAAGCGTAAGAAGCCTTTTACTGTTGATTATACTGGTTTTGGTTGGGTCATGATTAAGAAGGGTGTATTTGAACATCAAGAGATGAAGTATCCTTGGTTTGCTCCTAAGATGCAAGTATTTGAATCTGGTGCCGTACAAGATATGTGTGGTGAAGATGTTAGTTTCTGTTTAGATGCTATGGATGCTGGTTTTGAAATATGGTGTGATCCAAGAATTAGAGTAGGACATGAAAAAACGAGGGTTATTTAAATGGCAGATCCGTATCCAGCATTAGGTAGTGATTATAGACCACCTATTGAGACTTATACAACTAATAGAGGTCTCACACTAACTGCAGAAGAGGTAGTAGCATTAAGAGATTTATTATCTCATGTTCCTGATCCTTCTAATGAGGTGATTTCTCTCTATGATAAAGTAAAATTATTGTAAATTTATGGCAAAAGTTAAAAAATCACTAACTGGTACAGATTATGTGGAGTCTATACCCAAGAAGACCCGCCAGGGTCAGGGGAAACACTCCAAATTCGTTGCAACTAGTAGAAATAACGCTAAGAAGAGGTCTCGGGGACAAGGGAGATAGTGAATTTTATAGAAATCTAGTGAAATTTTATGAAAAATGACCGCCTCTCTATCTCGGAGGGGTTTTTTATTGCTCGAACCCGGAAATCTCTATTAAATAGGGTGTAAAGAGTGTAAAAAAAGATGGAAAAAGACGCATTTCTACGAGAAATCTCTAACGACGGATTAACTCCATCCCGGAAATCTCTAAAAGAGACTGAATTATTTGAATCGGATGAAGATTTACCTTCCGTTGAAGAATTTACTGAAAATAGAAAGAAATCTCAGCCTTTATTCGAGTTTTAGTGGACTAAATAAAGCCAGTATTAGTGTAATTAAGTGCCAGCTCAGCAAATTAGTCAAGGATTTAGGGACATAAGTGCCACTTTCCAGAGTAATCCGCTTAACGGTGACCTTATTGCACTTAAAAATGAGAATGCTATAGCACGTTCTGTTAGAAATTTGGTAATGACTATACCAGGTGAACGACCTTTTGCTCCTGCATTGGGATCAAATATTAATAATTTACTTTTTGAGAACTTTGATGAACTAACTGCTGAAGCAATTAAGAGTGAAATTAAACAAACTTTGGTTAATTATGAACCTCGTGTTGAATTAGAGAGTGTAAAAGTAAAACCTAACTATGAAGCACATGAATTTCATGTAACTCTTAACTATATTATTGTTGGCATGGATGTGCCACAACAAGAACTCACCTTTGCGTTACTGCCAACTAGGTAAATGCCTTTAGTAAATTTTAGCAACGTCGATTTTGACCAAATAAAGGTTTCGATTATAGATTATCTACGATCAAACTCTAACTTCACTGATTATGATTTTGAAGGATCAAATTTATCGACTATTATAGACACATTAGCTTATAACACCTATATTACCTCATATAACGCCAACATGGCTACTAATGAGGTGTTCATTGATTCCGCCACTCTCAGGGAGAACGTGGTGTCTCTGGCAAGGAATATAGGATATGTACCTAGATCAAGGAAAGCAGCCAAAGCTACTATATCTTTTACTGTAGATGCTAGTGACACTAGTGCAGTTTCCTTAACACTTAAAAAAGGTATAGTTGCAGTTTCTGCTCAGACTTTTGGGAAGGAAACTTTCTCTTTTTCCATTCCTAATGACATCACTGCTCCTGTAAGAAGTGATGGAACAGCATTTTTTGATAATATTGACATTTATGAAGGATCTTATATCAATCAGACTTTTGCAATTAATTCTAGAAGTACCTATCAGAGGTTTATTCTTCCTAATACTGGAATTGATACCTCATTATTGAATGTTGTAGTAAGAGATAACGCTAATTCTAGTGTTACACGTCAATTTAATCAATTTACGAGCTTTGTAGGGGTTGATTCTAAGTCAAAAATATATTTTGTCCAAGAAACTGATAATGAAAGGTATGAACTTCTGTTTGGAGATGGTGTATTTGGGGAAAAATTACTAGAACCCCGAGTTATAGAAGTTGATTACATTGTTTCCAAAGGATCAGAGGGAAATAACATTAATAAGTTTGTTTTCGCAGGTAGAATACAATCTAATAGTGGAACTTCTATTACTACTGGTCTTTCACTCCTTACTACAGAACAATATTCTTATGGTGGTAAAGAAATTGAAAGTGTGGAGTCTGTAAAGAGATATGCTCCTAGAATTTATGCTTCTCAGAATAGAGCAGTAACAACATCTGATTATGAAGCTTTAATTCCAACAATTTATCCAGAATCTGAGTCAGTTTCTGCTTTTGGGGGTGAACAACTTTCTCCTCCTTCTTTTGGTAGAGTTTTTATTAGTATTAAACCCCATAATGGTGTTTATATCTCTGATGCAATTAAAAGTAACATTAAAAATGAACTCAAAAAGTATTCTGTAGCAGGTATTAGTCCCGAAATTGTTGATTTGAAATATCTTTACATAGAACCCCAAATTACTACCTATTATAATACAAGTTTAGCTCCTAATTCAAATTCTGTAAAAACCATTGTTTCGGATAATGTCATAAAATACTCCGATTCAAGCGAGTTAAATAAGTTTGGAGCACGTTTTAAATACAGTAAATTCCTTAAGGTAGTTGATGAAAGTAATGCTTCAATTACTTCTAATATTACTTACATTAACATTAGAAGGGATTTAAAAGTAGAATTAAACAAATTCGCTAATTATGAATTATGTTATGGTAATCGTTTCTATGTTGGAAGCGAGGATGGGTATAATATTAAATCATCAGGATTTAAAGTGAGTGGTATTAGTGATACTGTTTATCTGGGAGACCTTCCAAATTCAGATCTCTTAAAGGGTGTTGTTTTCTTATTTAAATTAAATTCTCCTACTCAACCAGTTATTGTGAAAAGTAGTGTTGGAACAATTGATTATGTAAAAGGTGAAATTATGTTAAATCCACTAAATATTATTTCTACAAATGTGACTAGTGGTGATGCTTCTTATATTGAAGTTTCTATGGCTCCTTATTCTAATGATGTGATTGGATTACAAGATCTCTATTTACAGTTAGATTCTAATCGTACCACAATTACCATGGTTCCTGATGAAATAGCTTCTGGAAATGATGTTTCTGGTAGCAATTACGTTGTAACTTCAAGTTATTCATCCTCATCACTAACAAGATAATACTAAAATAATGGCAGTCGATAGAGTTCAATTTCAGGATGTTGTTGCTAGCCAACTTCCTAGATTTGTTAGAGAGGATTTTCCTCTTCTTCCGGATTTCTTGGAGCAGTATTATATTTCTCAAGAAAGTCAAGGTGGAACATATGATTTGATTCAAAATATTGATCAATACGTAAAGGTTGATCAATTATGTAATTTAACTAACACCACAATCCTTCAAGGTGATCTTGATTATGTTTCGACTACTGTTGAAACTGAATTACGTGGAAGGACTGAGATTGAAGTAACAACATCTTCTGAATTTACAGAAACTGATGAAGATACAGATAAGATATATGTGTATAATGCTGGAAGTCGTACTGAAGGATTTCCAGACACTAATGGTTTAATTAAAATTAATGATGAGATCATTAAATATGAATCTAAAACTGATACTGCATTTATAAATTGCTCTAGAGGATTTAGTGGAATTACCTCTTATATAAATCCATCTGATCCTGATAAATTGGTATTTACTACCACATCTATTGAGGAGCATAAAAAAGGCGCTGTTATCTATAATTTAAATATTATCTTTTTACAAGAGTTCTTTAAAAAACTCAAAAATCAAGTTGCTCCAGGATTTGAAGATAGATCTCTTCATCAGGGAATTGACAAAAGGAATTTTATTTTTAATGTAGATAGTTTTTATAGTTCAAAAGGAACTGATAATTCTTTTCAGATTTTATTCAATAGTTTGTATGGAAAGGATTGTGAAGTAATTCATCCTAGCACTTTCCTCTTTCGTCCTTCTGATGCAGATTATAAGGTAACTAAGGATTTTGTAGTAGAGAGTGTTCAGGGAGATCCACTAGATTTAAAAAATTTAACTCTTTTCCAAAAATCTACTGGTGCTAGTGGAGCTGTTTCTAACGTACAGAAAGTTATATATGATTCAGAAGTTGGAGGAGCAAGTGCTACCATTGCATTTACCGATGAAAAGACAGCAAGTCAATATTATTTGCTTAGTTTAGATGATAATGCTTTTGATCCATCTAAAGATCCTATTGATGATTTTAAACCCAATCCTAAAACTAGATTATTAACCAAGACTGGTACTGCATCTACTGTTCTTGAGGTTGATTCTACTGTTGGATTCCCTACTACTGGATTACTTGCATTAAAGGATATTAATGATGATCCTGTTTCTTTAGCTTATACTGGAAAAAGTATAAATCAATTTTTCAATGTTTCAGGAATTAATGAATTAGTTCAAGTATCAGAAGAAACTGATATTGCTTTAGATGATTATTCCTATGCTTATGTTGGAACAACTACTGATGAACAAATTCAAGTTAGAGTTGTTTCTACTCTAAAAGATTTTGAATTAGAAAATGATGCTTATTATTATAGTCCAGGTGATACTATTAAAGTTAAATCATTAGGAATAGAATCAGATGTTATTCCCGCTAGTCGGTGGACTTCTAATATTAAGACTCAATATGATGTAGCTAATCTAGAAGAAATTGATGATTCAATAAATTTTTATAAGGTTAATACTTATGATAAACAATATGTAAAAAGAGGGTATAATATTAGTTTAACTACTGATACCATCACTAAGTATGGTACTGTAGTTGGTATTAGTAGTGCTAAGAGTTGTAATGTTAGATTTACTTCACAAATTAGTCCTAGTGTAGATGGATACAAATTAAATAATCTTCTTTTAATGGGAGATTCTTCACGTTATCCTAGTATTGGAAAATATGTAACTAATGTACAAAACTCATATTTAAAAAGAAATGATGATGTTTTAGTTGCTTCAAATTCTATTCCAAGCTATTATAGTCAAAAAATTAATCCTTATAATAGAAGTACATATATTAATGGTACTCTCACCGATACTGAGATTATTACATTAACTCAAGGACCAGCTTCAAATCCTTCCGCTAGTAAAGATCATGGATTTTTGACTGGAGATGCTGTTTGGTATGAACCAGAATATGCAACTACTACTCTTTATGGAGCAACTGCAACTGAGACTACAATTAAGAGCCAATTAGAGACTTCTGCTGGTAAGTTGGCTGCAGGTGTTTATTATGTAAAACGAGTAAACAGTACTCAAGTTAAATTAGCTAGAAGTAAGTCTAATCTTTTTGCTAATACTTTCCTTGAAGTTAGTGGAACTGTAACAAATAATCAATTAATCTTTTATGATTTTTATAAGAAATATTTTGAAGCTCAACCTATTTACAGACAAATAATTTCTCCTTCTGGCAAATCTGGAAATTATACAACAGATCCTGGACATATAGGTATATTCAATAATGGTGTAGAAATTATTAACTACAAATCAACTGATGCTGTTTATTATGGTGATATTAAAACAGCTGATGTTGCTAGAGGTGGTGAGGAGTATGATGTTATAAATCCCCCTTTACTTCATATTGAGGATTCTGTAGGTACTGGAGCTACTGGAGTTGTTGCTGTTTCTGGATCTTTAAAAGAAGTTAGAATAATAGATCAAGGTTTTGATTTTGTAGATACTCCTACTATTGAAATTAAGGGAGGTAATGGATCTGGTGCAGTAGCAAAGGTTAATATATCTCCAAGCATTCATTCAGTAGCTTTTAATGCTGAAGCAACTGTAGGAGTAGGATCTACTGTACCAGACGTTAGTTTAGGTACAGCTAATAGTACTATTGGGTTTAGTACCTTCCATAAATTTGATACATCAGAAAAAGTAATTTATGACACAACTGGTTTACAAGCAATTACTGGATTAACCACTAATGCATATTACTTTGTAGAAAAAATAGGTGACTATACAATTAAATTACACACATCAGCTGAAAATGCTAGAGTGGGGGTTGATACAGTAGGTTTGTCAGCTTATGGATCTGGAACTCATTATATTAAGTCAGCATCAAGGAAGAATATAGTTTCTAGTGTTGTTATAACAGATTCTGGATCAGGATATCAGAATAAGAAACGGACTATTCCTACTACTGGTATTAGTACAGCTTCTAATACAATTTCCATTACTAATCATGGATATGAAAGTGGTGAGATAATTCAATATACTGCTGGTGGAACTACTGTTGGTGGACTTTCTGAAACTTCAAAATATTATGTAAGAAAAACGGATGATGATTCTTTTTCTTTAAGTTTAGTAGGAACTGCTAGTGGACAGGAAAAGTATAATTATGATAATGATATTATTGTAGATTTAACTTCTACCGGATCTGGTTCTTTTAACTATGAATCAATTACTTTAGAGGTGAAAGGTAGAATAGGGGTTCAAACTACTAGTGGTCAAGATTTTGGATGTAAAGTTCAACCAATCTTTAGAGGATCTATTGATTCTATTGATATAACAAATGGTGGAGTAGGTTATGGTGCTTCGGAAGTTGTTAATTTCGAGAGACAACCAGATTTTACTTTAAACAGTGGAAAGGAAGCTCAACTTACTCCTACCATTAGTAATGGAACAATTTCTGATGTTATTATTGCAGCAGGTGGACGTCAATATAATTCTCCTCCAGATTTAATTGTTAAAGGACCTAGTGGACAATATGCACAACTAACTCCCATTCTCACTGGAGGGGTAATTAGTGGAGTTAATATTATTAATAAGGGAATAGGATATACTGTAGATAAAACAACTATTGAAGTAAAGGCTGCTGGTTCTGATGCTGATATTAAAGCTAATATTAAAACATGGAGAATTAATAACTTTGAAAAATATTATAGAGATGGCTCTTCTCTAGGTCTTATAGACAGTGATGATGGATTTTTAACTCAAAATAGGGATAGCTCTTCCTTACAATATGGATGTCTGTATGCTCCTAGACCGTTAAGAGAAAGTTCTTATATGATGTCTGCGAATTGGGCAGAGAATATCTATCCTGAGGTTCATTATGGAGACCCAGATCTGAAGAAGAGAAGTGGTGGTGAAGAAGATTCTCCTAGTGAGAACAATCATCATTCTCCTATTCTTGGTTATGCATATGATGGTAATCCCATTTATGGTAATTATGGATATAGTTCTAGAGAAGGTGGTCTTACCAGACAAATGAAGTCTGGTTATATGTTAGAGACCTTAGAACAGAGACCTCCTGTATTAGAATGGCCATTAGGGTTCTTTGTAGAGGATCATACCTTTACTGATGCAGGTGATTTGGACGAACATAATGGAAGATTCTGTATGACTCCAGATTATCCATCAGGAGTTTATGCTTATTTTACTACTTTAGAAGAAACCACTCAATCAGAGGGTCCTTTTGCTAGACTTAAGAAACCTACTTTCCCATATGTAATTGGTGATACATTTGCATCACAACCAATTGATTTTAACTTTAAATCTAGTTCTAATCAGACTGATTATAGTGTAGAAGAAAATCAATGGTTTAGAAATACTACTGTTTATCATGTTAATACTAATAAGAGTAGATATCCTTATTTCTTTGATTCCAATAAAGTTAGACTACAAAGTTTAGATGTTAGTGCCGCTTCTGTAGGTGGTATAGATGAAGTTGGTATCTTAACAGGAGGAACTAATTATCAATATAAAGATAGGATATCATTTGATAATACAGGAACTGATGGTAGTGATGCAAATGCTAAGGTTGATAGAATCTTAGGAAAAGAAGTTACTAGTGTAAGTGCTGCTACTACCTCTTTTGAGTTTGTTGAATTCTCTGCACATAGAGATAGAAATAAGTTTATCGGTTTTGCCTCTTCTCCTCATGGTTTTGTAGAGGATCAATCTTTAACGATAAGTGGACTTTCAGAATATTTTGATGGATTTGATGGAACATATAAGGTTGGAGTAACTTCAGATTCTTTTGTTCTTAATGCTGAGATTGGAAGTGCTGATACTACTGGTATTGTAACTTATTTTGGTGTTAGTGGTAATTTACAATTCCCAAGTATTCGTCCTAATGATATTTTAATAGTTGATACTGAAAAAGTTAAGGTTCTTAATATTGATGCAAAACAAGAAAGGATACGTGTTTTAAGATCACAAGAAGGAACAGAAGGTGGAATACATTATGATAGTGCAGTTCTTTATGAAGATCCTAAGAAATTTACAATAGAAGTTGGTACTGTTAAGACTACAAAATCTTTACCTCTTAATAAGGAACTTTATTTTGATCCTGCAGAATCTGTAGGATTAGGAACAGTATATCCTGAGAGTGTTGGTGCTGGAACAACTCTTGTATTCTCTAATCCTGGAACTGGTGCTACAAATGTATTTGTTAGATTACAACACATTTATATTCCAGATCATGGTTTAAGTACTAATGATCCAGTTTATTATAATACCAATGGTGGAACATCCATGGTTGTTTGGGATGGAGTCGCTGGAATTGGTACTACTACTTTATCAAATGCAAGTGACAGTTTCTATGCTGTTTCTTTAGGTAAGGATTTCTTAGGAATTTCTACTAATAAAGTGGGTGTAGGAACAACTACTACAGCTGGAATAGGGGTTAGTATTGGCGCTCCTAACTTTGTTGGTATTGCAGTCTCTACAGGACTTTTATATTTTACTAATGTAGGTGCTGGAGATACTCATAGCTTTAAAACTGATTTAGGGACTGTAGTTACTGGGGACGTTGATAGGACTACTATAACCGTTGCAACGGCTTCTACTCATGGATTAACTCAAGATGATAAAATTTGGATGACAGTTAAGCCTACAGGGACTACTACTATAAGTGTCAAATATGATGACTATAATAGGAGAATGGTATTTGATCCAGTAGGATTTACTTCTGGTGGAGTAGACCTTCAAAAGAATACTATTACTTATAGTAACCATACTTACAAAACAGGTGATAAAGTAGTTCATACAGCAACTACTCCTTGTGGAGGACTTGATAATGAATCAATGTATTATGTTTTCCGTTATAGTAAGGATAAAATTAAATTAGTTTCTGAGAAAAATCAATTAACAGCAGCTAATCCATCCTTTATTGATATTACTAGCAAATCAACTGGAACTCTATCTAAAATCAATCCTTTAGTAGAACTTAAGAGAAATAATACTCTTAAATTTGATCTTTCAGATTCTTCTCTTTCTTTTAAGAGCGGTGCATCTTCTAAATCAGCTTTTAAACTGGATCTTTATAAAAATGTTGGATTTGGGGAAGAATATTTCACTAACGTAACAGGAGTTACTACAATTGGCCAATCAATTGGATTTGCTGTTACTACTGCAGGAACTCCTGGAATTGGTAGTGGTGCACATTTAACTTTAAGTGTAGATGGTAATACACCATCCAATTTATGGTATAAGTTTAGTTTAGATAATATAGAAGATATTTCTGCAATAAAGAAAGAACTTCTAATTGACAAAGAAGTAGATTCTTATAATCAAATTAATTTAACAGAAGTTGCTTATTCTGGCCAATACAACATATCTCTAGCAGGAGTTTCAACTTTCACTTATGTTTGTCCTACAAATCCTCTTGTTTCTGACTATGATGCTACTACAGCCAAACTAAGTTACCAAACTAATTCATCTTCTGCTTATGGATCTATTGCCAAAGTTAAGATAGTTGATACTGGTTTTGGATATAAGTCACTTCCAGGCATTACTTCTATAGTAAGTGGAATTGGAACTAATGCTATTTTATTTACTGGAAGTTCTAATATTGGAGAAATTAAAGATACCAAATTTAATGGTAATGGTATTGGATGGAATTATCCTACTGATAAGACTCTAAAAGTAGTAGCTAATCTTCCTGAAATTGTTGAACTAGAATCTTTAACTTCTTTTGAACGTGTTGGTATTTCTTCTGGAGGTATTAATTATATTAGTGCTCCTGATTTGGTTGTAATTGATGGATTTACTAAGAGAAAAATTGACAATGTTGATTTAGTATATGAGTTGGGTGATGAAAAAGTCACTATTCGTAAGAATACTACTGGGATGTATAATGTTCCCCCTAGAATAGTTCCTATAAACAATAGTAATGGCGTTGGAATTAGTAATGTAGAATATACATCAGCTACTAAGACTGTAAAGATTTACCTTTCTTCCACATTTAGCGATGCTGAGGATTTCCATTATGCTGTTGGTGATAAAGTATTAATAGAAAATTTGAGTATAGGTGTGGGCCAGAGTGGTAAGAATTATAACTCAGCAAACTATCCTACAGGTATTTCTACAGGAGAAACTGAATATGGATATGCTTATTTCACCCTGACAGCTGCTGAGGGTCAAATAGGAGGGACTGGGGCATATATTGAATATAGTTTAGATGGTTTTATTCGTGATGGACAAACTCCTGGTACAATAGATTTAACCAATTCTCGTGGTAGAGCTATTCCTGAAAGGGATATGCCCATATTTAATCCTCAGCTTACACCAAATGATTTCTTGAAGAATGAATCAGTAGAAATTACTCCCATAAGTGTTATAACTTCTGGACCTAATGAAGGAGAAGTTGAAAATTGGAATCCTTCTATTGGTCAATTAAAGGTTTCTACTAATAAGGAAGTAGGAGTAGGTGATAGGATTCAAGGAAATATTACTCAAGCTCAGGGTATAGTTAGAAGTAAAATTAACTTTAAATCACATATTAATACCGGAGCTGGTGCTACCTTTATTAGTGGTTGGCAAAAAGATACTGGATTCTTAAATGATAGTTTGCAGAGACTTCCAAATAATGAATATTATCAGAATTTCTCTTATTCTCTTCAATCTGAAATTCCCATGGAAAAATGGGAAGATCCTGTAAATGTACTTAACCATACTGCTGGTTTTGATAAGTATGCAGATTTACAGATTATTAGTGTTCCAACTAATACTGTAGAAGTTGGAATAACTACTGACGAAAGTATTGATATTGTAACTGATATTGTTGGAGAAGGAAGTCTTAATATTTTCTATGATTTTGATCTTGTTACGGAAGAAACAGTACAGCTGGGTGGAAAAGCATATTATTCTGATACTATAAATTTTGAGAATAAGATTCTTACTGATTATTATCAGTCTGTTGGAAACCGTGTAGTAAGTATTGATGATATTAGTGATAGCTTTAATAGTAGTAGCACGGGTTCACAATTCTCTGCAATTGCTTCTTATGAAAACGCTTACAAATACAATAGGCTATTTGTTTTAGCAAAAGATATAACCTATACAGATGAAAGACAATTTAGTGTAGTTAATATTCTTCAACATAATAATGTTGGTTATTTGAATGAATATGGAAATCAAACTACTTATAATATTTCTGACAACTTTGATGATACAACCTATCCTGAATTAGGTAGTTTTGATTATGGACCTACTGATACTGGTTGGGAATTGGAATTCTATCCCAATAAGACCGTTTATAATGAATATGAATTAACCACTATTGGTTTTAATGTTTTAGATGATTCTACATCAACAGGAATTTCAACAGTAGGCACTATTAGTAGTATTACAAGTGCACATGAAGCTGTTTCTTCAGGAACTACAACTACTGTAGCTACTATTCCTATAACTATGAGATCTGCTCAGCTTCTTTGTCAACTAGAAGATTCTGACAGTAATTTCTCAGGAACCCAGATAAATTTAATTCATGATGGTACATCTGTTTATTCTGCTGAATATGGATCTTTGTATACAGCTGGAGATCCTCATGTAGGATTTGGAACTTATCATTCTTATATTAGTGGAACCAATATTAAGGTTGATTTCACTCCAGATTCTTCTGTTACTTCTGCTCTCACTTCCAATGTTGAGATAGTTGGAATTGCTACTACTGCAGTAGGAACAGGAAATACAACTTTGAGTGCAGCTGTAATTTCTTCATCATACACAGCTATTGGATCTACTTCATCACCAACAGCAGTTGGAATAACTTCATACTATACAGTAGGAACTGCAGCTACTTCAGCAGCTTACTACATCATGTCTATTCATGATACTACTAATGATTTCTATGAAATGACAGAAGTTTGTGTATTAAATTCTTCTACAAATGAATCATGGATTGAGTTTGGAACTGTTCAAACTAGTAGTGGTTTGGGTACTGTAGGTATTCAATCTACTGGTGATTATATGGAGTTAATGTATACTCCTAATGCTAGTATCGCTGTTCAAGTTAGAGTCTTTGAAGTTAAACCATTTATCTATGATAGTAATTCATATCCTACTAAGCTTGACTTAGAAAATGCTGAAGTTACATCTAGAAATGGATTCTTCTATGGAACAGAAACCCAATTAGAAGATACTTTCGAATTGAAGCATAATTCAAATGCCATCTTTAAGAGAGTGTTTGATGGGTCTGATTCTACTATAGTCAATATAACTGGAAGTGATACTGTTGCAATAGGAACTCATTTCTTCGTAACTGGTGAACAGATCAAGTATAGTTATAGTGGAAGTAGTAATGATGCAAGTGGTACAACTACTAATGCAATTGGTATAGCAAGTACTAATGTGAGTGGTATTGGTGTAACTACTAAACTTCCTACTACTCTTTATGTTGTGAAATCTGGAGAAGGTTATCTTAAATTTACTGACACACCTACAAAAGCTTTAGCTACTACACCAACTGTATTTGAGATTGATGCTGTTGGTGCTGGGTCTTCTCACGTCTTCACCAGTATTAATCCAAATAATAGAGTGTTGGTGGCGGTTGATAATATGATTCAATCTCCTCTATCTCCTACAAAAGTTACTGTGGGATTGAGTACTGATATTTTATGGCAACAACAAATACCAGTTACTGGATTTACTTCTGTATTCTCTGGAGACTTGCTTCAGATTGGTGATGAGATTACAAAGGTTATTCATGTAGGATATGCTGGTAGTACTCAGTTGACTGTTCTTAGGGGACAAATGGGAACTACCGTAGCAAACCATGGTGTTGGTATTGCTGCTACTAAGATGAGTGGAACTTATAATATTGTAGATAACAGTGTTTCCTTTGCTTCTAATCCTCATGGTAATGTACCTTTAAGTAGTACTACCAATCCCCCAGATGCTAGAGATTGGGTGGGAATCACTACTAGTTCTTCCTTCCAAGGTAGAATGTTTATGAGAAGAAAGGCAGTGGATACTACTATCGCTGCATATACTGAGAATTATATTTTTGATGATATTTCTAATGAATTTACAGGAATTACTACTGAATTCACATTAACTGAGAATGGTAGTAATGTTAGTGGCATTTCTACTTTTAATGGTGGTATTGTTTTAATTAAAGGTGTTTTCCAACAACCAGAAGGAACTCAGAATGAAGAAGCAGCTTATAAGTTCGTTGAAAATAGTGGAATATCTACTATTAATTTTGGTGTAGGATCAGGATCTACAGTTGCTGCAGAAGGATATGATCCCAATAAGACTAATTTCCCTATTGGTGGTGTTATTGTTTCTGTTGGTTCTAGTGCAGGATTGGGATATCAACCTTTAGTGGCTGCTGGTGGATCAGTTACAGTCGCTGCATCTGGTACTATTACTGCTGTTAGTATCGCTAACAGTGGATCTGGATATAGAGCTGGTATTCAATCAACAGTTAATGTAGGAATTCAAACTTATAGTGCTGGAATAGCTAGCATCACTGGAATTGGAACAGCTCAAATTGATAGCGGTCATATTACTGGTGTTACTATAACTCAACCTCATGTAGCAATTTACAAGCCAAGAGATATAGTAAATGTTGGATATACATCAGCAACAGGATTGACTACTGTTACAACAATCTTACCACATGGATTGTTCTTAGGGGATAATATTGAATTGTCTGGAATAGCCTTTACTTGTCAGTATGCGGCTCCTAAGACTATTACTAACGCAGTTTATAGTAACACTACTGGTGTTATGACTGTGACTACTTCATCAGCTCACAATCTTGGTATTGGTACAGAGGTTATCTTTACTGGAATTGGAATGACCTGTGATATAGATTCTGGTATTAAGACACATTATTATCCAAGAGGAAGAGATTTTGCATATGATAATGCACTTACTATTACAGAAGTTGATGGTAATGATATTACCGTAGATGTTGGAACAGCTAGTGCAAACAATCAATATACACATACATTTGTAAGTGCAGCCACTAGTGCAGTAGTTGCTGGAGGGGCTTATACCCATAGATTTGTAAGTGCTCTTACTGGATCCTTAATTGGTGGAGGGGATTACGGACATACATTCGTTAGTGCTGGTGTTGGAAGTATTACTGTAGCAGGAATTGGTACAACAACTGCAACTAATGCCACTTATGATGCATCAACAGGTGATATGGTATTAACTATTGAGGGTGGTACTACTGCTACAACTAGTAATACAGTTTCTATAGCTCAAAGTTCCATCACATTTACATGTGCTATGGATAGTCATAACAGTGAACATGAATATCCTAGAGCATCAGATCCTATTGCTGGTATAAGTACTGCTATTACTGCAGTTGATGGCAATAAGATTACTATTAATGTAGGTATATCAACTCTTGTTTATTATAATGTTACTGATGCAACTTATGATGGTGATACTGGATACTTAGAGCTTACTGTTGGTTCTCATGGATTTACTACATCTACAGTTTATGGTGGAACCACTGCTGGCATTTCTAGTGTTAAACTCAAGAATGATAGTTTAACCTTTAGATGTTCAATGGATAATTATGGCACCTTGCATAGTTATCCTAGATCTACTGATCCAGCTTATAATACTAGTGTTGCAGTTGCTGCTACAACTTCTACTACTGTAAGTCTATTTGTTGGTATATCTACTTTAGTCTACTACACACCAACCGCAGCCACTTATACTGGTTCTACTGGTATTATGACTATGACTATAGGTTCTAATAGTCTGGCAGTAGGAGATAATATTAAGTTAGAAACAGATTCTCTTACATTTACATGTAGTAAAGACTCTGGTATTAGTAGTCATACTTATCCTAGAAAGCCTGATCCTTATTATAATGGAGTAGGTATTACTAGTGTTCCTAGTACTACTAGTTTTGTAGTTAATGTTGGTACTTCTACTGTATCCACTTATTACAGCTCTGGAGGAACTGTACAGAAATGTATCATAGCTCCTAGATCAGCTGCATCAGATCCAGCTATTACTGGGTCAGAAGTTCTGAAAGTTGTGGATACTAAGACTTTTGAAGTTAATACAGGAATTTCAACACTTGATCACTTCTATGCTAGAGGTGGAACCGTAAATTGGCCAATGGAAGTAGTAATTGATGAGCCAATGGCTTATGAGAATATTCCTTTACAATATAGTTCTGATTCTGCTTCTGGTATAGGAAGTTTTGCCACTATTGATATAGTCGTTGGCTTAGGAAATAGTATTATTAACTTTAGTGTTGATCAGACTGGAGTTGGTTATGGTAATAGTGAAATTCTTACTGTTCCTGTTGGTGGTCTTACTGGAATTCCTACTGATCCATCCATAACATTTAATGAGTTCCAAATTAATATTGAAGAGACTTATACTGATTCATTTAACGCTTGGACTGTTGGAGTACTTGAAGTTTTAGATAGAATTGAATCACAATTTGATGGTGATAAGAAAACCTTTGGATTGAAATTGAATGATAGTATTATTTCTATTCAGTCTAAGAAAGGTTCTTTGGTAGAAGTTCATATGGTTCTTCTAGTCTTTATTAATGACATATTACAAGAACCAAATGTATCTTATACCTTTAATGGTGGTAGTACTCTTACATTCTCTACAGCACCTAAAGCTGGAGATTCATGTAAGATCCTATTCTATAAGGGTAGTGGATCTGTTGATGTTGTTTTCACTGATGTCTTAGAAACAGTTAAAGTGGGTGATATATTAGATATTAACAATGATTCCGCAAGAGGACAATCAAGTGGTTTGAATGAGGATCCTAGAGTTGTAACAGGTATTACTACTATAGATTCTGTTACTACTGTCATTTATCCTGGTCCTGGTATAACACTTGATACTACTTTAACAAGACCAGTCAATTGGCATAAGCAAGAATATGATAAGTTTGTTGATGCGCAGCCTATAGGTAAAGACAGAGTTCATTATGAACCACTTATTTACCCCACAGCATATATTTTAGAGTCTGTTGGAGTTGGTACTACTAATGTTTATGTCAGTGATGTTAGACCTTTATTTGATCAAGATAATGAAGTTTCTGACGCTGGTAAAGCAGATGTTCAAAATTCTGTAGTACTTCAATCACAAGGTACACTTACTGGAGCTGCAGCAACTGCTTTAGTTTCAACAGCAGGAACAGTTTCTTCTCTCGATCTAACTGATGGTGGTGAAGGATATACTTCTGCTCCTACTGTTACTATCAGTAATGCATCAGGTACTAATGAAACTAGCACTAGAGCTACTGCAACAGCAACAATAAGTGGAGGTGAGGTAAGTGCACTTACAGTATCCTATGGTGGAACTACTACTGGTGTGGCTTATACCACTACTGATGTTCCTGAAGTTCTAATTGCACCACCTACTATTACTAGAGAAAGTGTTACTGTTTTGGACAGTAATGGATATTCTGGTGATTATGGAGCAATTGTTGGTATAGGAACAACCAATACAGCATCTTATGATCAATTCTTCTTTGATCTTTGGATTACTCCTGATTCGTTTATGAGAAATTCCACTTATGTGGGAACAGCTATAACAGTTAGTGGACTTGATACAGGTGATTATCTTACTGTCTTTAATACGGACGTGGGTATAGGAGCAACTTTTGCCACTTTAACAACAACTGGCGGTAGTATTGGAATAGGTACTACATGGTCTGATGGTGTTTATCAGGTTGCATCTGCTGAACTTCTTGAACTTACAGATACTTCTGTTGTTGGTGTTGCTACTTGGGTGAAGAGAATATTTGTTAATGTTGATGATACTAAATCAGGAATTGGTTCTACAGCAAGTCCATTTGTTAATGGTGAATTTAGTTGGGGTAAAATTAACTTTAATACCACTCCTAAGAATAGCTATACTTTCTATGGGGATAATGGAGTTACTGGAATTTCAACTTCTGGAATAATAGTTAGAACCAAACCTCTTCGATATCTAAATTACAGTTAATTTACTCATAAATAACAAAAAACGTTTCAAACAATGGCGGCAATAATTACTGATCAGCTTCGTATATTAAATGCGAAGAATTTTGTGAGTGGGGTTCAATCCACCTCTATTAATTCTTATTATGCGTGGATTGGATTACCTGATGCTACCAACTATCAATCGGATTGGGATACTGATCCCCCTTCCCCTAAAGATAATCTCGATCAATCTAATGATTATTGGGATACTATGTTGTCTCTGAAAAGAGTTAGTAGTGATGATGTTAGTCAAGTAGTCAAAAAGAATACTTGGGCATCTGGTACTACGTATGATATGTGGAAGAATGATATTAGTAGAGATAATCAATCATTGCCTTCAAATGCAACTGATATCTATTTTGCTAATTATTATGTAATGAACTCTGATTATAGGGTGTATGTTTGTCTTTATAATAATGCTCAACCAGAAAATAATTTTCAAGGTGGGCCTTCTTTAGATGAACCCACTTTTACTGACTTGGAACCTAGAGAAGCTGGAAGTGCTGGTGATGGATATATTTGGAAATATCTTTATACTATTAAACCAAGCCAAGCTATTAAATTTGATTCAACAAGCTATATTCCTTGCCCTGCTAATTGGAGTACTAATACTACTGATGCCGCTGTCAGAGATAATGCTAGTACAAGTGGACAATTAAAGATTGTAACTATTAAAAATCGTGGAGTTGGTTTGGGTACTGCTAACGCCACTTATACTGATGTTCCTATTCAAGGAAATGGTAGTGGAGGTAAAGCAACCATTGTTATGAGTAATGACTCTACAGTGAAGTCTATTACTGTTTCTAGTGGTGGATCAGGTTATAGTTATGGAACTGTGAATTTGGAAGCTGGTGGAGTTCCTACAGGAACTACATCTCCTGAATTTGATGTTATTATTCCTCCTGAAGGTGGACATGGATATGATGTTTATAGGGAGTTGGGTGCATTTAATGTTTTAGTTTATGCTAGATTTGAAAATGATACTGAAAATCCCGATTTCATTACAGGGAATCAATTTGCTAGAGTGGGTCTTGTAGAGAATCCTTTACAAGAAGGTTCTACTTCAGTATTAACATCCAATAATGCAAGTGCTTTATATGGTCTTAAATTAACTGGTATTGGATATAGTACAGCTAGTTTTACTGCTGACAGTAAAATTTTACAAACAGTGGGAGTTGGTTCTACTGCTGTTGGAAGAGTAGCTTCTTATGACCAGACTACTGGTGTTTTAAAATATTGGCAAGATAGAACTAATGATGGATTTACTTTTGCTGGCGCAGCAGGTGTTACTACTACTGGGTATGACAATCTAGCATTTACAGCTGATCCTGCTAGTGGAGGTAGTCTATCAATTACTGGTGGAGATGTCTCTCTTAGTATTGATAGTAATTTCAGCGGTCTTTCGACTGAAATAAATAGTAAGACATATTATCTTGGCCAAACCTTCACAGATGGTGTTTCGCAACCAGAATCCAAAAAGTATTCTGGCAACATCATTTTTGTTGATAATAGACCTTCAGTAACAAGGTCATCCTCCCAAAAAGAAGACGTCAAAATTATCTTGCAGTTCTAAAAAATCATGCCACAGGAAACTAATCTTAATGTTGCTCCCTACTTTGATGATTTCGAAACGGACAGCAATTACTACAAAGTATTATTCAAGCCATCCTATCCGGTTCAGGCAAGAGAGTTAAATAATCTTCAGTCTATCTTACAGAATCAGGTTGAGGATGTAGGATCTCATCTTTTTAAGGAAGGGTCTCAGGTTATACCTGGTGGAGTAGATTATATCGGTAGTTATCCTGCTATTCAAGTTCAAGAAGAATTTCTGGGTATTCCAATTTCTTTATATTTGGATCAATTAGTTGGACAAAGAATTAAAGGAGAAACTTCTGGAGTTACTGCAAAAGTTGTAAATTATATTACTAATGCACAATCTGATAGAGAAACTTATACTTTATATCTAGAATATAATGCTTCATCCGTCAATGGCGATTCATCTGTATTTGGGGATGATGAAGTTCTTTTATTAGAAGAAAGTATTACATATGCTACTACTTTTATTGCTGCTGGAGAAGGATTTGCTAAAACTCTTAGTGTGGATGCATCGGCAGTAGGATCTGCATTTGCAATGAGTGAGGGGGTTTATTTTTTAAGAGGGTATTTTGTAGACGTTGATACACAAGTTTTAATTTTAGATCAATATAGCAATAAGCCTAGTTATAGAATTGGTTTAAAGGTTGAAGAAACTCTTGTAAATTCTGATGTTGATCAAACTCTCAACGACAATTCTTCTGGATTTAATAATTTTACTGCTCCAGGAGCAGATAGACTTCAGATTGTAGCTAAATTAGCAAAGAAAGATTCTGATGATTTTAATGATCAGAATTTTGTTCAATTAGCTGAAGTTCAAGATGGTGTTTTAAGAAGTATTCAAAATCATGCTAAGTATAATCAATTAGGAAATGAGTTAGCAAGAAGAACTTTTGATGAATCTGGACATTATTATATTAACGAATATGTTACTACTGCTCATGAAAGTTTAAATGATGGATTTGGTAATAGAGGACTTTTTGATGCTACTCAGACTACTCCTGGTGGAGCTACTCCATCTGAGAATCTAGGTATCTATAAGATTTCTCCAGGAAAGGCTTATGTGAGAGGATATGAAGTTGAGGTAAGAGCTCCAACGTTTTTAGATTTTACCAAACCTAGAACTACTAAAACCTTAGAAACTCAACCACTTAATTTTGGATTTGGTCCTACATTCGCAGTTAATAATGCTTATGGTTCTGCTTCTATAGGATTTAATACAACTAATGTACTTAGTTTAAGAAGTGAGAGAAAAGGAGAATCTGGTCTTACTACTACTGGAAAAGAAATTGGTGTAGCAAGAGTTTATGATTGTGCTTTGGAATCTGGTACAATGGTTGCTGTTAATGGAACACTTCCAGCTACTAATCAATGGGATCTTTCTCTTTGGGATGTTCAAACTTTTACAGATTTTACCCTTAGTGATTCAACCACATTAGCTGTTCCAACTCATATTCATGGAAAATCTAGTGGTGCAACTGCATTCTTAAGAAGCGCTGTAACTGCTGGTACTGCAATTACCGCTTATGATGTTAAGGGTAAATTTAGTATTGGTGAAAGACTAGAATTTAATGGTATAGGCACTCATACTAGAGTGGCAACAGCTGTTACTGATTATGGTATCTCTGATGTTCAGTCTGTATATGGCACGCATGATGGTCTTACAGGAACAGCAGGAACATTTAGTGCTGACTTAATTCCTACTGTTGCTACAAATATAGGAATTGTTTCTATTACTCCTTATAGTAGTAATGGAGGAGTTTCAACAGTAACTACTAATAATATTGGATTTACTAGTGCATTTGGTGTTAATGGAACATGGCCAGGGATTGTTTCTATAGGAAATCTAGTTAGATTCAGTGATCCTAATAGTGACTCCTTTGTACCTACTTTAGCTAAAGTAACAGAAGTTAATATAAATTCAATTAAGATAGTAGGAGTCACTTCTGTTTCTGGTGTATTTACAGGAGATCTGCCAACTGCCATTTCAAATATAAATGATTTTGCTGTTGTTAATTCCTCAAGAAAATCTCACGGTGGAAATGGAAATGCATCGAGAAATGATAGTCTTTATAGTATTCTACCTAAAAAGAATATTTCATCAGTAAATTTAACAGATTCAAATATTGTTATTAGACATGAATATAGGGGAGAAACAATCGGTGCAGGTGGATCTACTGGTTCTATAACCCCTGTTAATGGATGTACATTTTTACCTTTTGATGAAGAAAGATATACTGTAATTAGATCTGATGGATCCTTAGAATCACTTACAGAAGATAAAGTTGTATTTGAAACTGGTGGAAATATTATATTTGCTGGACTCAGTGCATCAGATACTGGTGTAACTATACTTACCACACAACGTAAGACTAACGTTACTGCAAAATCGAAGCTTAATAATAATGCAGCATTTGTTTTAATTGATAAATCAACCAATTCATCTTCAGGTATTGGTGGTACTACATTAAATGATGGATTAACATTTGGTGAATATCCTTTTGGAACAAGAGTCCAAGATTCTTCAATTTGTTTAAATGTTCCTGATGTAGTGATGCTTTATGGGGTATATCAATCTAGTGATACTAGTGATCCTTCTGCTCCTTCCATGACTACAGGATCAATGAGTGGTTCTAGTGCTACCACTAATGATGTTATTGTGGGTGAAGAGATTATAGGTAACAGTAGTGGAGCTAAAGGTCTTTATATCAATAGAATAAATGATACTAGTGTTAATTTCATTTATGAGAATAATTCATTATTCGAGAATGGAGAAACTGTTACATTCTCTGATTCGGGAGTAACAGCAGTTGTTTCAAACATTGATGCTGGAAGTGACAATATTATAAGGGATTTTAAATTTGATTCTGGACAAAGAAGTACATTTTTAGATTATTCTAGGTTAACAAGAAGATCTGATGTTGATATTCCTTCTAAAAAGTTAAAGGTTTATTATCAAAGTGCATCTTTTGCAGCTGATGATACTGGAGATATTACTACAGTTGGTTCTTATAGTAATTTTGATTATAGTGGACAACTAGGGATAGTAAATGGTGTGAGGGTATCCGATATTGTGGATGCTCGTCCGATAGTTAATCAGTATACTGTCTCAGAAAATTCTAATTCTCCATTTGAATTTGCTGGTAGATTGTTTAATGATAGTCAAAATAGTTCTCAGTATGTTCTAGCTTCAGATGAAAATATGACTATAGATTATAGTTTCTATCTGGGAAGAATGGATAGAATCTATTTGAATGTAGAAGGGAATTTTGTAGTTAATTATGGTACACCATCTGAGACTCCAGGATTACCTCCAGAGACTCCAGGGGCTTTGAATATTGCAACTGTAGCTCTTCCTCCTTATTTGTTTGATGCATCAGCTGCCAAGATATCTTTTATCAATCATAAGAGATATCAAATGAATGATATTTCTAAACTGGAACAAAGAATTAAAAATCTTGAATATTATACTTCTCTTAATACAGTTGAGTCTAATGCTTTGAGTCAACAGATTGTTGATGCCAATGGATTGAGTAGGTTTAAGTCTGGAATTTATGTAGATGATTTTAGTAATTTTGCACCTCAAGATTGTTCAGTAGGTGTTAGAAATGCTTTAGATAAGAGAAAGCAAGTTCTCAGACCTGCTCTATTCACTACTCAAGTGAATATGGATATAGGAAATAATAGTATAGCTGGTATTGGAACTACTACAGAATCTAATCAAGATTCTAGATTTGCTGATATTCTTGGATCTAATGTGAAGAGAGATAATGAAGTATTGATGTTGGATTATACTGAAGAAAGATGGTTAAGACAGCCTTTTGCTACTAGATCTGAAAGTGTAACTCCTTTCCTTGTTAGATTCTGGGAGGGATCAATAAGATTTACTCCAACAACTGATGTTTGGATTGATGTTAACCAGATGCAGGTAAGGGATGTATTAGCAGAAGGTTCATTTACTGGTGTGGCTGAAGCCATGAATGCTACTGTTACAGATGCTGCTGATGGTAGCAGAGTAGGAGTAAGTCCTATGGATTGGGGATCTTGGGAGACTATTGGGGTTAATGTTGGTTTTGATCTTTCTATGAGTCAAACTCAGCAAAGTTCTTTCTCAGATAGGCAGGGAACTGCAGTTGAATTTATAGACATGATGGGAACTGGTACTAGAGAGGGCTGGACAGCCAGTAGTGCTATAAACCATATGGCAACAAACGCTGGTGGAATGGCTCCTTCTACCTTTACAGTCCAAGAAGAAAATATTGAAACAACAACACATATTGGTGGTCAAGTTAGTGTTGGATTAAATCAACAAAGAAGAGGAACTCAAACCACAGTAAATGAACAAATTGATACTTCTTCTCTTGGTAATAGAATTGTTAATAGAAATATTATTAGATTTATGAGATCTCGTAATATTCAATTCGATGCTACAAGGTTGAAACCTTATACACAGGTTTATCCTTTCTTTGATGGGGTTGATGTTTCGAGATTCTGTATGAGTAAGTTGATGGAAGTTACTATGACTTCTGGTACATTTGTAGTTGGTGAAACTGTTACTGGTGTAATGCCTTCTACTAATAATACTAGAACAACTGATACACAAAGAGTTTCCCCAAGGATTACTTTTAGAGTTGCATCTGCAAATCATTTAGCTGGTCCTTATAATAGACCAACTGATACTTTTGATAGAAATCCATATGATAGAGAAAATAGACTTCCTGCAACTTATTCAGAAACAACTACTGTTTTGAATGTTGATACATTTAGTTTAGCTGATGAGGCAACTCCTCAATGGTCTGGATATATTCAAACAGGAATGGTTCTTACAGGTGCTGGTGGAGCTCAGGCAACAGTTTCTAATGTAAGACTTATAACGAATAGATTAGGAACATTGATGGGTTCCTTTAGAGTTCCTAGTTCTGCTAATCCTGCCAATCCTACTTTTGAGACTGGTAGAACCAGGCTGAGACTTACAAGTAGTCCTATTGATAGTAGGGTTGAGGGTGTTACTACAACTGCGGCAGAAGAAATCTTCTATTCACAAGGTGATCTAGATAATGCTCAACAAGTTACCTTATCTCTAAGAAATGCAAGAGTAAGTCGTAGGAATGAAACACAAACACGTACAATAAGTGGTGATGCATCAGCAAGTGCTAGTGCTGTAACAGATGTTGAGACTAGATTGACTGGTGTATATACCGACCCTCTAGCACAATCTTTCTCTGTAGATGATACTACTGGAGTTTATATTACTAGTGTAGATGTTTATTTCCAGGCTAAAGATACTGCTGGGATTCCCGTTACCATGCAAATTCGTGAAATGCAACTGGGAACTCCTAGTGATGTTATTTTGGAATACTCTGAAGTAGATATGGATCCTGATGACATTACAGTTTCAGAGAATTCTAGTGTAGGTACTAACTTCCAATTCCAATCTCCTGTTTATTTGGCAGCTCAAAGAGAATACTGTGTTGTTCTTCTTTCTACATCTACTGAGTATAGGGTATGGATTGCTAGAATGGGTGAATCTGATGTTGGAACTTTGGGAAGAGAAGCTGGTCAAATTATTGTTTCTACTCAGCCATTATTGGGATCACTCTTTAAGTCACAGAATGCTAGTACTTGGACTCCAAGTCAGTATGAGGATTTGACTTTCCAGGTTCATCGTGCGAAATTCGAATCTAATGGTTCTGTTCAATTCTTTAATCCAAGTCTTCCAGAAGATGATCAATTACTCTCAACCAATCCTCTTACTCCTTTAGCTAATGAAGTAAGAATCGGATTGAGTAGTATAGTAGAAGATACTGTCATTCAATTAGGAAATACAATCTATCAGTATGATACCCAAGCTAGAGGTGATCTTGTTGGATATGGTGGATCCATAGTATCTGGAAAAGATGGTTCTGGTAATTTCACTCCATCAGCTGGTATTAATACTGTTAATAGGGGTACAGGATATACACCTTTAACTGGAAATGGAAAATATGAGGGGGTAGATCTTGTTAGTATTACTGGAAGTGGTATGTATGGAACCGTAGATATTAGTATAGAAAATGGTGTTGCAATTGCTGCTACTGTTGCTATTGGTGGTACTGGATATGTTGTTGGTGATGTATTAGGAGTTACCACAGTAGGAGTTAATCCTCTTGGACAATTGGGTACTGGATTAAGATGGACTGTCGCTGAGCTTCAAGGTAATAACCAGTTAGTTGTTAATAATGTTCAAGGTGACTTTGCAACAGCAGGTGTAGGAAGATCAATTTTCTACTATACTAATAACGCAGAAACAGCATCTACTGAATTAAATGCAGTACAAGGTGGTGGTGTTTTAGTAGATTCTGTTAATAGTACTCATGATGGTCTTCATATGAAGGTGTTCTGTAGAAATCATGGAATGCATGCTTCTGGTAATAGAGCAACCTTGAGTGAGATTCAATCTAATGTAGTTCCTCTTTCTTTAGACACTGCTTATCCTAATACAGGTACAGGGAATATAACTCTTTCAACTACTCTTGTGGGTAGTGCTTATACACAATTTGAAGGTATAGCAATTGGTGCTACTAATCCTGGATATGTTAAAGTCGGTAGTGAGGTTATTTCTTATACTGGAACTTCAGGAGCTGATTTGACTGGTATTAGTAGAGGAATTGATGATACTGTTTCCGCTACACATCCAGCATCTGATTTGGTTTACAAATATGAGATGAATGGTGTTTCTTTAAGAAGAATTAATAGAACTCATGATCTAAGTGAAGTTACTATAAGTGATCCAATTACTTTGGATAGTTATCATGTTAAATTGGATGTTACAGATACTGATTATGGAACCAGGAGAGATGGAACTGTGTTTGGTAAAGCTTTGAAATTTAATTCTGGAGTAGGTTGTGGTGGAGTGGAATCCAAGTCTACTTATAATGTACCATTTGAATTGTGTGTTCCTAAATTCAATACAACTGTTCCTACAGGCACTTCTCTTAGAGCTTCAATAAGAACTACTTCTGGAACCAGTATTGATGGTAGTGAAAGTTCTTTTGTGGATAAGGGATTCCAAGATTTATCACTCAATCAAGAAAATTATTTTGATTCTCCAAGGATAGTGGCTGCTAAGGCTAATGAGGATTTATATCTCACCAGTCTTCCAGGAAACAAATCTTTGACAGTGAACTTAAATCTAAGTAGTGGGGATGATAGACTTTCTCCAGCTATTGATATTGATCAGACGTCAATGATATTCTCTTCTAACAGAATTAACTCACCTATTGCTAATTATGCAACTGATTTCAGAGTCAATACTGTTGAAGATGATCCTAGTAGATTCTTCTATGTTACTCAGAATGTGGAAGTAGAAAATCCAGCTACATCTTTACAGGTTTATCTGGACGCTTATGTTAATAATTCTGCTGATCTTAGAGTATTCTACGCTATTGATCAAGATGGGGATGTAGATGATACTGTGTTCATTCCATTCCCAGGATATGGAAATCTTAATCCAAGTAGACCTGGTATTGTAGTTGATGCAGCTGCTAGTGATGGAACATCTGATCTCCAGGTGAACAAGACTGATAATTTCATATTATCTCCTAATCCAACTAGTTTCCAAGAATATAAATGGAGTGCTGATAGATTATCATCTTTCACAAAATTTAGAATTAAGATTATTGGATCTAGCACTAATCAAGCTTACCCACCTCAACTTAGAAATCTTAGAGTATTTGCATTAGCATAATGGACCTAATTCCAGTAAAAGATCAAAAAGGGTTTTTTAGAGATGGCCTTACAGGTGCTATTGTAAATACAAATACCTCGGATTATCAATCTTATCTTGCTAATAGAGATAGACTCGAAAAAGAAAAAGCAAGATTGGATAGTCTTGAGGGTGAAATAAGTGACATTAAACAAATGCTCCAAACTTTACTAAACAAGTAGAATGGCAAACAACACTATTACATTTGATCCTCCTGATGGAGTAGCATATGATGTTAATCTAGTTATCAATACAGGTGCGGATTTTAAATCTACATTTCATGTATTGAATAATGATAGAACTGATTTTGATTTTTCTACATCTAATGCTGTAGGTCTTGGTACAACTACTGGATGGACTGGTTCTTCTCAAATGACCAAATCTGTTTCTGTTGGTTCTACCGCTTATGCAGCAGGAACTTTTACTGTAGGATTTAGTAGTGCAGCTGGAGGAAAATTTAATATTTCAATGGGTTCTACTGATACTAGATCATTGAATGGTGGAAGATATTGGTATGATGTTTTAGTAAGTTCTGGTTCTACAATTTATAGAATTGTTCAAGGTAATATTTTGGTCAAGTCGGGGGTATCCTCTGCACCATAAATATAAAAATAGTAGTAGTATAACATGGCGCAGCCTACCTCACGATCAGAATTAAAAACTTACTGCTTAAGACAGCTGGGCGCTCCTGTCTTAGAAATTAATGTTGCTGAGGAGCAATGTGAGGATTTAATAGATGATGCTCTTCAAATGTTTAATGAGAGAACATTTGATGGGGTTACTCAGGTTTATTTGAAGTATAAAATCACTCAAGGTGATTTGGATAGGGGAAGAGCAAAAGCACCTACTGGAACAGGTATTACTACCACTACAGCCACATCTGTGGATACTGGAGCTGGAACTTTTACATCTACTTATTATGAGAGTTCTAATTTTATCCAGGTTCCATCAACTATTATAGGAATTAATAAAATATGGCAATATGATGATGCTCAGTCTATGAGCATGTCTAATATGTTTAGCTTTAAATATCAGCTATTTCTTAATGATGTTTATTATTGGGGTAATGCTGATTTATTGGGTTATTCAATGGCTATGAGTTATATTGAGACTTTGAATTTTCTTCTCAATACTCATAAAGCATGTAGGTTTAATCAAAGACAAGATAGGTTGTATATAGATGTTGATTGGGATAATGTGGAGTTGGGTGATTATTTAATTATTGATTGTTGGCAAGCATTGGATGGTGGTACTTATACTGGTGTCTGGAATGATATCTTTTTAAAGAGATATACCACAGCATTAATTAAGAAACAGTGGGGACAGAATTTAATTAAATTCCAAGGAGTTAAATTACCTGGTGGTATAGAATTCAATGGAAGACAAATTTATGATGATGCTCAAAAGGAACTTGATGATATCAGATCTCAAATGTCTTCTACTTATGAACTTCCACCATTAGATATGATAGGTTAAGATTATGACTCTTAATTCCTATACCCTAAATGGTGCTACTGGAGAACAAGAACTTCTTCAAAGTCTTGTTGATGAGCAGTTAAAGTTTTATGGTATCGAGGTTTATTATATTCCTCGAAAATATGTAAAGAAAGATACTGTTATTAAGGAAGTAATAGAATCTAAATTTGATGATGCCTATCCTATAGAGGCGTATGTTGATAATTATGAGGGATATGGCGGACAAGGAACTCTTCTTTCAAAATTTGGAATTGAGGAAAAAGATGATTTAACTTTAATCATTTCCAGAGAAAGATTTGAGACTTATATTAGTCCTTTGATGAAAGGATTAACTAATATAGAATTATATACTCGTCCTAAAGAAGGAGATATCATTTATTTCCCACTAGGGGATAGATTGTTTGAAATTAAGTACGTTGAGCATGAACAACCTTTTTATCAACTCAAGAAGAATTATGTTTATGAGTTGAGATGTGAACTCTTCCGTTATGAGGATGAAGTTCTGGATACTGGTGTTGAAACTATTGATGATGAAATAGAACAAATTGGATATATTCAAACTCTATCTTTGATAGGAACTGCTGTTCAGGCAACTGCCACTGCATCTTATGTTCCTACTGGAGGAGTTACTCATATTACTATGACTAATATGGGTAATGGATATGTTTATCCTCCTATAATTGGAATAGGATCTGCTCCAGCTGGAGGAACGGATGCTATTGGTATACCTTCTATGACCAATTATTGGATAAATGCTGATGGATTAACTGGTAATAAGGTATCTGCCATTAGATTGACCAATTCTGGTGCTGGTTATACAGTTGCTCCTTTAATTACTATTAATGATGCTAGTGGATATGGATCAGGGGCTGCTGCAACAGTGGGTATATCTACAGATCAAGGAACTGTTGGAGTACTTACCTTAACTGAAGGTGGATCTGGATATACTTCTGCTCCTTCCCTTACCTTCTCTGCTCCTTCTAGTGGTACTACAGCTGTTGGTATAGCAACTATTAGCTCAGCTGGTATTGTCACAGCCATTTACATTGAACATTCTGGAATAGGTTATACTGCTGAACCAACAATTACAATGGGTGCTCCTGAGTCTGTAGGAGGTGGAGGTTATATCTTTAATGAGATTGTAACAGGTTCAAGTTCTGGAACTACTGCTCGTGTGAAAGCTTGGAATGCTAATACTTATGAGCTTGAAGTTGGGATTATTAGTGGAGGATTTAGCCCAGGTGAGAATATAGTCGGAAGTGAATCTGGAGCTACTTACGCTTTAAGAGTTCAAGATAAGTGGAGTGCATCTCCAAGAACCAATGAGGATGGAACAGTGTCTACAACTCCATTTGGTGATAATGAGGTTATTGAAACCAATGCAGATGACATTATAGATTTCACAGAAAAGAATCCTTTCGGAATGCCATAATTTTTAATTGGTTAAATAGTATATACCCAGGTATAAGTTAATGTTTGAGTATTTTTATAACGAGATCTTTAGATCTGTCATTATTGCTTTTGGATCCGTTTTCAATGGTATTGAAATTCAGAAAGATAGTGGTACGATCAGGGTCCCATTAGCCTATGGTCCTACTCAAAAGTTTCTTGCAAGAATGCAGCAAGATGCTACTTTGAATAGACCTACTCAAATAACTTTACCTAGGATGTCATTTGAGTTTAATGGTTTACAGTATGATCCTACTAGGAAGATGACTCAGACTCAACATTTTGAGATGCAGGATCCTACTGGGGCTATTATTAAAAAAGCTTATCTTCCTGTTCCTTATAATATGTCATTTGAATTATCTGTCATGACAAAATTGAATGATGATATGCTTCAGATTTCAGAACAAATTATACCTTATTTCCAACCTTCTTATACAGTTCCAATTAAGTTTTTAGGTAATCTTAAGGAAGTAATTAACGTTCCAATTCAATTAGATAATATTGAGATGGAAGATGATTATGAAGGAAATTTTGATACAAGAAGAGCTTTAATCTACACATTTAGATTTACAGCCAAGACTTATGTTTACGGTCCTATCTCTACCGTTACTGATGATATCATCAAGAAGGTCAGTGTTGGATACGTTTCTGGAAGGCATGATACTAGTATTACTCCAAGTAGAGATGTTACTTATTCAGTTGAACCAAGAGCAATTAAAGATTATGATGGTGTTGTAACTACTTTGGTAGCTGTTAATATTGGTTTAACAGAGACCGTTATTCAAGTGGATGATGGAACTACTATTACAGCTTCTGAAAATAACGCTCCTTCATACATCTACATAGATCAAGAAGAAATGTATGTAGAAGCTGTAACTGGTAATAAGATTACTGTGAAGAGAGGTCAAGATGGTAGTGCAATTGCTAATCATGTGAAGGGTGCTCAAGTTAAGGCTATTACAACTGCTGATGCTGCATTGATTGAAGTTGGAGATGACTTTGGATTTGATGGTTCTTTTGATTAAATTAAATGACTACTAAGTATGACAAATTGGATGAAACCTTTAATATAACTCCTACTGAAGTTTCTGTAGATGAAACTCAAGTATCTGTGGGCGTTGATAGAGAAAAGCCTGATAGACTTAGTAAGGATGATATTACTAGAGATTATGAGTATAGTAGAGGAAACCTTTATTCTATAATTGAAAAAGGTCAAGAGGCAATTAATGGTATTCTTGAGGTAGCTCAGGAAAGTGATATGCCAAGGGCATATGAAGTTGCTGGTCAGTTAATTAAGAGTGTTTCTGATGCAACTGATAAATTGATGGATCTTCAGAAAAAATTGAAGGATGTTAATGAAGAAAAAGAAAAAGCTCCCACGAATGTTACCAACGCTTTGTTTGTTGGCTCTACTGCTGACTTACAGAAATTATTAAAAGATCAGTCTAAGACTAAATAGGAAGGGGAGAGAAATCCCGAAGTACTTTTAGTATCCATAATGTCCCAAGACAGCATTGAAAATTTGCCATCGATAGATGATTATAAATCAGAAGAATTGCCTTCGTTAGATTCTATTTTAGAAGAATATAAATTACCTTCAGTTGAAGATTTTAAAGAGAAGGAAGAAGAAGTAGTAGAAGAAGAAAAAAATACTTGTGGGGAAGGAGAATATTTCTGTAATGATGAACAAAAATGTAAGCCTATTCCTAAGGGACATAAAGTTCTGCCAGATGGGGAACTAGTTAAGGAATCACAAGATCTTACTGAAGTCTTGCATCTTATTAATGCAGTAAGAAAAGATATTCCCGAAATTCCTGAAATTAGGTATTATGATGATCAATTAGAACAATTATCTGAACACATAGAAGAGGTTAGAACTTCTTTAAGAGAAGAGATACCGGAAATTCCTCAAATTCCAGAAATCAAGTATTACGATCAAGATATTACTGGCCTTCAGGATAGAATTGATAGTATTAAAGAAGAGATAGAAAATCTTCCTGAAGTAAAATATTATGAGAATGATCTTCAATCATTAAAGGAATATATTGAAGGTGTAAAGGAGAGTATTCCAGTTTTTCCTAAGTGGGTTAATAAAGTTAATGAAGTCCCAGATTTTTCTTGGATTGGAAAAACTTTTAGTGTAATTGATGATGATTTCATTAAAGTTAATGATCACTTAAATTTACTTAAGGGTCATATTGATACAGAAGTCAAACAAATAACTGAAACCTTTGATACTAAAGATTTTGAAGCTAGAGTTGATATTAAAGCTTTAACTGATGATTTGAAGGAAGCTAAAGATAAAATTTATAAAGAATTAAAAGAAGCTGCTTTAAAGATTTGGGATCATCATGATCAGTTTAAGGATGATGACAGAAAATTAAAGAAGCAAATGCTTGGTAGGTATAATCTGTTAAAGGAGAATATTGAGAAGCAGATTAATGAGTATAATGATAGACAGAGTGAAGTACAGAAAGTACTGTCAGATAAATTTACTGAGTATTGTGTAGATATAAGTGAAGAAATTTCTAATCTTCCTGAAGTAAAATATTATGATGAAGAAATTCAATCTATAAAGAAAGATATTTCTCCTCTTTCAGAAGAACTTAAAGAATTGAGAGGATTGATAATAGATTTAAAGGTGAAGCAATCTGAATTTCAAGAAGGATTATTAAATATTCCTCCTGATGAAGACAATAAAGATCCTCTTACACCATTAGATCAAAATTTTGTAACTCTCCAAGAATTACAAAGTCATTACAAACTTTTTGTCAATAGAGTTACAGAACAGTTAGCTACCTTTGGTGGTGGTGGAGCTGTAGAACTTCAGTACTTAGATGATATAACTGGTATTGCTACTAATTTGAGTGCTTATGATGGAATGTATCTGACAGTAGATACTTCTCAGGCAGCTGGAAAGAATTTCAAATTTGCTAGTGTAAGTGCTGGAAGTACTACTTGGATTACCAATTCTACTGGTATCCATACATTATCTAACGTGGGTATTGGCACAACTAATGCTGATACTCTATTATATGTTGATGGAGATGCCACTATCACAGGTGACCTTAATGTTTCAGGTGATATAGTATATGATGAGGTTGATGGTAGGAATCTAAATATTACTGGAATTGCTACTATTAATACTCTGGGAGTGACTGGAGTAACAACTGTTGGAATTCTAACATCATACACTTCCATAAGTGTTGGTTCTACTAATCTTCTTGATGAGATAGGTACAAAATCTTCTATTGGAATGGTGTTAGCATTAGGATAATGAAAATTTTTAGAAAGTTTTTTAAAGAGGCAGCACCAACCAATTCTACTGGGGCAAGTATTGCTAATTTTGATCCTATGTTATTTCCTTCCGGAGAGGACCATTTATTATCCCAAGACTATCAAACTCCAGGCGAATCTGGTCAAGCCAAATGGAGATTTTCTAGTATATGGCCAGTGATGAAATTAACTATGAAAGGTATAGACAGTATGGTAGATGCTTCCAAGGAATACACAAAACTTCAAGACGAATCACGTCAACACGTTTTAAGAAAGAATTTTAATACTTTTATTGAAGAAGCTTCTATTAAGGTAACTGGATTGAATGGTACTGTGCCCAAATGTAAAGAGGGGATGGAGTATGATAAGAAGTTAAATGCTTGTGTTCCCATCAAATCCCAATGGAGTGGATATATGGGTGGTGGACATGCTCTAAGAGTAAAACAAGTTAATCCTTTAGGTAATGGAAATGGCAACGGTAATGGGTCCAATAACGGTAACGGAAATGGTCATGCTAATGGTAACGGTAATGGCTCTGGCAATGGCAACGGCGGCGGTGGTAATGGTGGTTGATAAATAGTAAAAACTCTTGTTTGATCAATGGATGCTTTAAGTAGAATCAGAAAAACTGTTAATCAATATCAACAAGATAAACTTACTCTTGATGATGCTGATGGAAATCTTTCTTATGAAATTATTGATGTGATTAAACCAGCACCTATGAAAGGTATGGCTGAAGCACATAGGGTTCCTGCTCAGTATGGGAATACTTGGCGAATAATGTTGAATTGGAGAGGGAAATTGTTTATGATGAGACTCTTCTTCCCATTTACAACTAGACCAACTAGAAAACAAGTTAAGTACGCTATTGATAAAATCTATCCAGAAGCTACCCTAAGAGCTTATTATATTGATACTATGGATGGAAATGCATATGTCAATGCTGGTCAACTTCAAGGAACTTTGGGAGTAACAGCAGGAGGAACTGCTTAATTTATTATGCCTGATGAAATTTATCTTGGTAATCCGAATCTAAAGAAAGCTAATGTTCCTGTTGAGTTTACTCAGGAACAGATTCTGGAGTATATGAAATGCCAGAAAGATCCTGTTTATTTTGCCAAGAATTATATAAAGATTGTTACTCTTGATGAAGGTTTAATGCCTTTTCAACCTTATGATTTTCAAGAGGAACTGATAGATAATTTTCATAAGAGGAGATTTAATATATGTAAGATGCCTCGACAGACTGGTAAGTCTACCACTGTTGTAGCATTTCTTTTACATTATGCAGTTTTTAATGATAGTGTTAATATAGGTATACTAGCAAACAAGGCATCCACTGCTAGGGAACTTTTAGGTAGACTTCAAATTGCATATGAAAATTTACCAAGATGGATGCAACAGGGTATTTTGTCCTGGAATAAAGGATCATTGGAGTTAGAAAATGGTAGTAAAATCCTGGCTGCTTCAACAAGTGCAAGTGCTGTCCGAGGTATGTCTTTCAATATACTCTTCTTGGATGAATTTGCATTTGTTCCAAATCACATTGCTGATGCGTTTTTTGCCTCTGTTTATCCTACTATTACTTCTGGTAAGTCTACGAAGGTTATTATTGTCTCGACGCCGCATGGAATGAATCACTTCTACCGTATGTGGCATGATGCGGAAAGAGGTAAGAATGAGTATACTCCTACTGATGTTCATTGGTCAGAAGTTCCGGGGAGAGATACAGAATGGAAGAAACAGACTATTGCTAATACATCAGAAGACCAATTTAAGATTGAGTTTGAATGCGAATTTTTAGGATCTGTTGATACTCTTATTGCTCCTAGTAAGTTAAAGACTTTAGTATATGATAGTCCCAAACATAGAAATAAGGGATTGGATATCTATGAACCAAATAAGAAGGATCATGACTATTTGATGACAGTAGACGTAGCTAGAGGAGTGGGTAATGATTATTCAGCTTTTGTTGTAGTAGATATTACTAAGTTCCCCCATAGGGTAGTAGCAAAATATAGGAATAATGAAATTAAACCTATGTTATTTCCTAGTGTCATATATGATGCAGCAAAGAGTTATAACGATGCTTTTGTTTTATGTGAAGTGAATGATGTAGGAGATCAAGTAGCTTCTATTCTTCAATATGATTTAGAATATGAAAATCTTCTAATGTCTTCTATGAGAGGAAGAGCAGGTCAAGTTATTGGACAAGGATTTTCTGGAAAGAAAGTTCAATTGGGAGTGAAGATGTCCAAGACAGTTAAGAAGGTAGGATCTCTTAATTTAAAAACTTTAATAGAAGAAGATAAGGTTTATTTCAATGATTATGATCTTATATCTGAATTAACCACTTTCATCCAAAAACATAATTCTTTTGAGGCAGAAGAAGGATGTAATGATGACTTGGCGATGTGTATGGTAATCTATGCTTGGTTAGTGGCACAGGATTACTTTAAAGAACTTACAGACCAAGATGTAAGAAAGAGATTATATGAAGAACAGAAAAATCAGATAGAACAGGACATGGCTCCTTTTGGTTTTATGTCTGATGGATTAGATGAGGAAGGTAGTTTTGTGGATAAAGAGGGAGATAGATGGCATACTGACGAGTATGGTGATAGATCTTACATGTGGGATTACATGTAAATAGGCATTTCAATAAATAATTCTTAGATAAATGAGACTTTTTTAGAGGGGAAAAACATGGCGACTCCGCAATTATCTCCAGGCGTTCTGATCAGAGAAGTTGATCTGACCGTCGGAAGAGCTGAAAATGTATTAGATAATATTGGTGGTATTGCTGGTCCCTTTAGAATAGGACCTATCGATGATCCAATTAGAATTACTACAGAACAAGAATTAATTAATACCTTTGGTAAGCCAATGAGTACTGATAGGCAGTATGAATATTGGTTAACTGCATCTTCTTTCTTATCTTATGGTGGTGTCCTTAAGGTTGTAAGAACTGATGGTACTACTCTCAATAACGCTAATGCTGGTGTAAGTATAGCTGGTACTACTAGTCTGAAGATCAAGAATGAGGATGATTACGAAGCTAATTATACTGATGCAACAGCCTGGTTCTGGGCAGCTAAAAACCCTGGAACTTGGGCTAACACAATGAAGGTTTGCTTTATTGATAATGTCGCTGACCAGACAATCGGTATTACCACGGATGACGTAGGAAATGCAGGTGGTCAACTTGGTTATGGTGTTACTACCCTTCTTTCAAATGTTTCCGTTCCAGGAGCAGGATCCACTTCAGGATTTACTGGATATTTACAAGGTATTATTACTGGTATCAATACTGATAGTGTTGGTAGTAATAGTACAATAGATGTTAAGATTACCAATAGGGTTGAAGTTGGTGTTGGTGTTGCAACTATTAATGACATAACTTACGCTGAATCTGATCCAGGAAAAGCATTTGAAGCATCTGATACCATTTTCTTTGTAAACAATTCCGGTGTTAATACTGGTGGTGGAACTTATGACACTGCAGGATTCACTGCTACTACTGTTGAAGACTGGTATGATAATCAGAATTTAGGTCTTACTAATTCCACAGTTTATTGGAAGTCTATAGCTCAAAAGCCAACTACCAGTAATTACTGTTTGCAAAGAAAGTCTAAGAATGACGCGATGCACGTAGTCATTGTTGATGATACTGGTGATGTTACTGGAATCCAAGGATCAATACTTGAGAAGCACACTTTCCTTTCTAAAGCTAAGGATACAGTAGCTGATGGTAATGCTCCAGCTAAGACTTATTATAAGACTTTCCTTCAGACAGCTTCTGAAGAAATTTACGCTGGATACAGCTTAGCTGAAGGTAATAACGCTATTTGGAGTACTACTGTACATCCTGGTGGTTTCTCAACTGACTTTACAGCTGTCACCGTTGGTGATGGTCTCTGGGGTCAAGAAGCACAAGGAGTTACATTTAGTTCTATAGGTAACAAGACATTTAACTTAACAGCTGGTGTTGACTATTCCGCTTCTAAGGGAATGGCCGCTTCTTTAGGTGATCTTCTTACTTCTTATAATGAATTTGCTGTGAAGGAAGATGAAGAGGTAGATTACCTCGTCATGGGTCCAGGACTTACATCTGAAGATCAATCTCAAGCCAAAGCAAATCTACTAATTTCTATCGCAGAAGGTAGAAAGGATTGTATGGCAACCATTTCACCTCATAGAGCTAATTTGGTTGGTGAGACTAATACTACAACTCAGACTGATAACCTACTGAAGTATTATAGTCCAATCACTTCTTCCTCTTACGCAGTATTGGATACTGGTTGGAAGTATATGTATGATAGGTTTAATAATGAATTCCGTTGGATTCCTACCAATGGTGATATAGCTGGATTGATGGTAAGAACAGCCATTGAAAGATATCCTTGGTTCTCACCCGCGGGTCAGCAAAGAGGAAACATCAACTTTGCTATTAAGATGGCTTATAATCCATCTAAGGATCAAAGAGATGTTCTTTATTCTTCCAGAATTAACTCCATTGTTAATCAGAAAGGATCTGGTATTATCCTTTATGGTGATAAGACAGCTCTGTCTTACTCTTCAGCCTTTGACAGAATTAATGTTAGAAGGTTGTTCCTAACAGTAGAGCAGGCTCTTGAAGGAGCCGCTAACGCTCAACTCTTTGAATTGAATGATAATAATACAAGAGCTGCTTTTGTGAATATTGTTGAACCATACCTTCGTGATGTACAGGCTAAGAGAGGTGTTTATGACTTCCTCGTAGTTTGTGATGAGTCCAATAATACTCCCGATGTTATAGACAATAATGAATTTAGGGCTGATATTTACCTCAAGCCAACTAAATCTATCAACTACGTAACTCTGACCTTCGTAGCTACGAAGACAGGTGTTGACTTCTCTGAAGTCGTTGGGACTGTTTGATTTAATCATTCAATAACTAAAGGAGGAATTTAAAACAATGGCTATCCCAGTAAAATCCATCTCACAATTTAAATCAGCATTAGCTGGTGGTGGTGCAAGACCTAATCTATTTGAAGTTACTTTAGACAGTTTCCCACGTGGTCCATTAGGTGATTTTTGGAATGATGAGTTGCAAGCAGAACTACAGTTCATGTGTAAAGCATCTTCACTTCCAGCTTCAACAATGGCTGAAATTCCAGTTCCATTTAGAGGAAGAATTCTCAAGGTGGCTGGAGACAGGACATTTGCTGATTGGAGTATTACAGTTATCAATGATGAAGATTTCTTATTAAGAAATGCTTTTGAACAGTGGATGAATGGCATTAGTAATTTAGTAGATAATACTGGATTAACTAATCCAAATTCTTATATGACTGATGCTGTAGTTAAACAGCTTGGACGTGGAGCAGTAGGCAACTCTGCACAAACAGAGACTGGAAGCACTTCAGTACTTAGAACTTACAATTTAATTGATATTTTCCCAACTGAAGTAAGTGCTATAGATTTAAGTTATGAGACTACTGATACTGTAGAACAGTTTGATGTTACGTTCCAGATGCAGTACTTCACTGTTGGAACTACAGCTACTAACGCTGATCGCGCAGTTCAATCTCCAGTAGGACTTACAGTTCCTAATCTACAGTAAGGTCAATCTTTGACCTACTAAATACTAGGAGGTAAAACTTTTAGAGATAAAGTGATATGGCTGCTAGATTATTTGGTTTCTCGATAGAGGATACAGACAAAACCCCACCTGGTGTAGTATCACCGGTCCCACCTAATAATCAGGATGGATCGGAGCACTACATCAGCAGTGGGTTTTTTGGTTCGTATGTAGATATTGAGGGTGTCTATAGGACAGAGAACGATCTAATAAGAAGATATCGTTCTATGTCACTTTATCCTGAATGTGATAGTGCTATTGAGGACATTGTAAATGAAGCTATCGTAACAGATACTAATGATAGTCCAGTAGAAATAGAACTTTCAAACCTTAATGCTAGTGATGGTATTAAAGAGAAGATTAGAGAAGAATTTAAGTTTGTTTGTGAGCTTTTAGATTTTGATAAAAAAGCTCATGAAATTTTTAGGAATTGGTATGTTGATGGTAGATTATATTATAATAAGGTAATTGATCAAAAAGCTCCACATGAAGGAATTCAAGAATTAAGGTATATTGATGCTTCTAAGATGCGTTTTGTGCGTCAATTGAAGAAAGCTAAGAATGGAAGTGGACAACAACCACAATGGGCTGAAGAACAAAATCCAGCTCAAGTTTATGATTTCCCAGAGGTAGAAGAGTATTTTGTTTATAATCCTGGAAGTTATGATAAGGTTGGAAATGCTAATAGTTATGGTGGAGGAGCACAAAATCCCCAAAAAGGGATAAAGATGACTCGTGATTCCGTCACTTATTGTACTTCTGGTCTTGTAGATAGGAACAAAGGTACTACTCTTTCTTGGTTACATAAAGCTATCAAACCAATCAATCAGTTAATGATGATTGAGGATAGTTTGGTAATTTATCGTCTCTCAAGAGCACCAGAAAGAAGAATTTTCTATATTGATGTAGGTAATCTTCCAAAAATTAAGGCAGAACAATACCTCAGAGATGTGATGATGAGGTATCGTAATAAGTTAGTTTATGATGCTAATACTGGTGAAGTCAGAGATGATAAGAAATTTATGTCCATGATGGAAGATTTTTGGCTTCCTAGACGTGAAGGTGGTAGAGGAACTGAAATTACTACACTTCCTGGTGGACAAAATCTTGGTGAAATCACTGATATTAACTACTTCCAGAGAAAACTTTATAGAGCATTGAACGTTCCTGAAACTAGAATTGAAGGAGAAGGTTCTGGATTTAGTCTTGGTAGATCATCTGAGATATTAAGAGATGAAATTAAGTTTAGTAAGTTTGTAGGAAGAATGAGAAAGAGATTTTCTCATCTCTTTAATGACTTACTGAAGACCCAATTACTCCTGAAGAATGTAATTACTCCAGAAGATTGGGACATAATGTCTGATCATATTCAGTATGATTTTCTTTATGACAATCATTTCGCTGAATTAAAGGATGCTGAACTAACTACTGAAAGGTTGAATCTAGCAGCTTTGGCTGAACCTTATGTTGGTAAGTATTATTCTCTGGATTATGTAAGACGTAAGATTCTTCGTCAAACTGATGAGGAAATTATTGAACAGGATAAGATCATTAAGAAGGAAATTAAGGATGGTACAATCCCAGATCCTGCACTAATGGCTATGGATGCAGCTATAATGGGTGAGCCTGGTAATGGCGCTAATGCCATCCAAAATACTTCTATTCCTAAGGATCCAGATCCTGTCAGGTTAGCTCCTAGAGATTTGCCCAGAGGGGGTGAAATATAATTGACGGAGGCTGTTGGAGTACAAACAAATTCTCCTACACCAAAAGGAGAGATACCTTGGTATAAACCCAATGATAATAGTGAATGGTGGTGCCAATCTAAAATGGGAATCAGAGAAACTAGATTATTATACAATGCTATGGTTAAATATCAAGAATTAGATCCTCCCGATAGACCTCCAGAAGAAAAGCAATTTTTAAATTTTCAAAAAAATAGATTATTTGCTATGATTATGGACTATAATTACTTACACCCTCAAGCAGACGGTGAGTAGTTATATAAATAAGTCTTGAAGTTATAACTTTAGAACATGGATGAACTGATGGATACTTTGATGAACGATGATATGTCGGCGTCAGAGGCTAGCGATAAGATTAAAGACATTCTTTTTGCAAAGAGCGCAGATAAAATTAATGATATTAAACCAGATATTGCATCTCATCTTTTTGGAAATCCTCCAGAAGAAGTAGAGGATGAATCTGAAACAGAAGAAGATCCTACATCCGAACTTGAAGATGGAGAATCTCCTGAAGAAGAGGAAGATCCAGAAACCTCTATAACTCAAACTCCTAGTATTGGTGGTGCAGTTTTAACTAATCCTGGATAATTAAATCTAATAAATAACTAGAAGGACTATTGGAATCTTAAAATAATGGCGTTACAACCAGTTGGGAGTGGAGCTTCCATAGCAATTGCCGTAGCTACAAACACAGCTGGGTCATATTTGGCTCATCAATCTGATCGTATGAGATTTTCAGCTGAAGGAGCTAGTTGTCATATTGCTGTTGGAAATACTCATACTGCCACTAATGCAAATTTGTATTTGGCAAGTGGCGATACTGTAACAATCTCTTGTGGAAGACCTTCAGCTCAAAGAGTTGTGGGGATTACAACTGGTACTACCACTACTATTGATTTTCCAGAAGGAACTGGATGTCCTTTTTATCAAGGACAGGTTGTTAGTTTAAGTGTAACAGGTGGAAGTCAAGATTATTATGATTTTAGTAATAAGACTATAGCCAGCATCAACAACACAACTGGAGTTAATGGTTATTTTAATACCAGAATTGTAGTTAACGCTGACACTAGTGGTATTGTGACTGCATTTGCAGGTAATAACAATACTGCTGTTCCTTATGCAGAATTGAGAGATGACATTATTGTTGGTAATTATGGAAGTGCTGGCACTGGAGCCTTACATTTCCAACAAGTTCAAACAACAGGAGGCGCCTCAGAATGAAATTAATTAGAGAAGAAATTGAAACTGTAGATTTTATCGTTGAAGAAAAGAACGGTAAGAAAAACATGTTTATAGAAGGCATCTTCTTACAAGGTGATCTTCAAAATAGGAATGGTAGAATGTATCCTATGGCTACCTTGAGAAAGGAAGTCCAAAGGTATAGTGAAAACCATATTCAAAAAGGAAGAGCATTAGGTGAACTTGGTCATCCAGAAGGTCCTACTGTTAATCTGGATAGAGTTTCTCATAAAATTGTTTCACTTAAAGAGAGTGGATCAAACTTTATAGGAAAAGCAAAACTCCTCAATACCCCAATGGGGAATATCGCTAAGTCCCTTATTGATGAGGGTGTAAAACTTGGTGTTTCTTCTAGAGGAATTGGTTCTTTAAAACCAACTCGTGAAGGAGTTCAGGTAGTTAGTGATGACTTTATGTTGTCTACAGCTGCTGATATTGTCGCAGATCCTTCAGCCCCCGATGCTTTTGTTGAGGGTATTATGGAAGGAAGAGAGTGGGTATGGGATGGCGGTGTTCTTAGAGAACAAAATATAGCCAAAACATACAGAGAAATCAATACTCTGGTCACTCAAAAACAACTTGATGAGAAAAAAGTAGACTTATTTACTGATTTTCTCAACACACTATAGGTAGTATAGGTATCTTTGCACCTATAGAATTTCATTATTTATAAATAAATATAGATTAAATTCGATTAATCGGAGAGTTACAAATGTCTCGTGGTACGAAATTACAAGAAATGGAACAGTCTAAGACTGCAGTGAATGCTCACGCCGCTCCTGGCGATAAAGCACTTCCAAGTCCCCCTTCAGGGACACCAGGTAACAACCCTCCATTTGAGGATTTGGGTGGACCTACACCCGAGAACGCCAGTCCAACTAATGACTCAGCGAAATTAAAAGAGCCGAGGATCAAGACTGTACATGATATAGTCAACAAAAACGCTGTACCTGGCGATAAAAACATTATCAAATCAGGGGATGAGGTAGAAGTGGAAGACACACAAGAAGTTGTGGCTGAAGAGCCTACTAAGGAAACTCCTGAAGAAGTAGTTTCTGAACAAGAGACAGTTGAAGAAGAAACCATTGAAGTCAACATCGAGGATGATGTTAATGCACTTCTTGGTGGAGAAGAACTCTCAGAAGAATTTAGAGAAAAGGCTAAGGTTGTTTTTGAAGCCGCTCTAAACTCTAAAGTTGCTGAAATCCAACAGAAGTTGGAAGAAGAGCAACAAGAAAAGATTTCTGAGGCTAAGGCAGAGATGAGAACATCTCTAACTGAGCGTGTTGACTCTTATCTGGAATACGTTTCAGAAGAGTGGATGACAGAAAACCAACTCGCTATCGAGCATGGCCTCAAAACAGAAATGACTGAATCCTTCCTTGGAGGTATGAAGTCACTATTTGAAGAACATTATGTATCAATCCCTGAAGAAAAATATGATGTCCTAGAGAGCATGGTAGAAAAACTTGATGACATGGAATCAAAACTCAACGAGCAGATGACAAAGAATATCAACTTAAACAAGAGACTCGGTGAGTCTGTTGCTTCTGGTATTCTTGAATCAGTTTCTGATGGCCTAGCTGCCACTCAGAAAGAGAAGCTCGCTTCACTTTCCGAAAGTGTAGAGTTTGAAAGTGAAGAATCGTATCGTGAAAAACTGGAAACTTTGAAGGAATCTTATTTCTCCAAAGCTGCTCCAGCTGCTAAGACCAGTGGACAACAAACCCTTTCTGAGGGTGTAGATAGTACTCCAGAACCTGTAACAGGAAGTATGGATCGTTATCTGAAGACACTGGGAGCATTTAGCAATCAATAGAGTGAGTTAATCATTAATTCAAACAAAAACACAATTAGGTAAATCCGCAATGTTTCAATCAGAAAAATTGCAGGAGAAGTGGAGTCCACTCCTCGACTATGAGGGTCTTGATCCAATCAAAGACGCGCATCGTAGAAGTGTTACCGCCGTCCTGCTAGAAAACCAAGAAAAATTCTTAAAAGAGGAAGAGTCATTTAACAATGGCATCAACCTCATGGAGGCTGTCCCAACAAACAGTACATCTGGGGTAGCTAACTTTGATCCAGTTCTGATTTCACTCATCAGACGTGCAATGCCAAACCTGGTCGCTTATGACCTAGCTGGTGTTCAGCCAATGAGTGGTCCTACTGGACTTATCTTTGCAATGAGGTCCAGGTACACCAGTCAGACTGGTACTGAGGCCCTCTACAATGAAGCCAACTCCGCCTTCTCGGGTCAGGATGATGGCAATAACCTTACTGGTGGTTGGTCTGACGCCAACGCTGGTATTGGTACAACTGATCAGGCTGGTGGTAACCCATCACTACTGAACCCAGTTGGTACTGCTACTTCAACTTCATACAACGTTGGTCAGGGAATGACCACAGCTGAGGCTGAAGCATTAGGTGGAACCACTGGTGACCACTTCAACCAGATGGCCTTCTCGATTGAGAAAGTCACCGTTACAGCTAAGTCCAGAGCACTGAAAGCTGAGTACAGTCTAGAACTGGCTCAAGACTTGAAAGCCATCCACGGACTAAACGCTGAGGCTGAATTGGCCAACATTCTTTCAACTGAGATTCTCGCTGAGATCAACAGGGAAGTTATTCGTACTATCTACAAGGTTGCTGAACAGGGTGCTGTTTCTAACACAGCTACTGCTGGTATATTTGACCTTGACATTGACTCCAATGGTAGGTGGTCTGTTGAGAAGTTCAAAGGACTTCTATTCCAGATTGAAAGAGACGCAAACGCAATCGCACAGAGAACTCGTCGCGGAAAAGGGAACATGATCCTATGTTCCGCTGATGTAGCTTCAGCTCTAACAATGGCAGGTATCCTGGATTATACTCCAGCCCTGAACTCCAACCTTAATGTTGATGACACTGGTAACACATTTGCTGGTACAATCAATGGTAAGTTCCGAGTCTACATTGACCCATATGCAGCTAACCTAGCCGCAGCCAACACTGCTACCAACTCTGGTAACCAGTACTACTGTGTAGGTTACAAAGGTTCTTCACCTTATGACGCAGGACTATTCTATTGTCCTTATGTACCTCTACAGATGGTACGCGCAGTTGGTGAGAACACCTTCCAGCCAAAAATTGGCTTCAAGACTCGTTATGGTCTTGTTGCTAACCCCTTCGCAGAAGGTACAACAGAGGGTTCTGGTAGACTTCGTGTTAACAGCAACCGCTACTACAGACGTGTTGGTGTTAAGAACCTCATGTGATCAGAACAGAAGTTTATATACTTCTTTTTCAAAGACCCCTTTACAGGGGTCTTTTTTTATGTTATACTATCTTCTGTAAACCCTACTTACTAGGTGGCTTAAAATGAGTATAGTTGAAGAAATCCATCGTGTAGATGGTGTGCTTCCGTTCAATCCCGTAACGGATGTTTATGAGTCCTTTATCTTGGACATAACCCCCAAACAGGCACAACATATCCTTCATTATCACAATCGAGATAATAGAAAGATATCCAATACACAAGTAAATCGAATTTTCAAGAGTATTGAAAATGACAATTGGCTTCTAGATGGACAACCAATTACTTTCAATGTAGAAGGTAACTTAACAGAAGGACAGCACAGACTTTCTGCTATTGTTAAAATAAAGGATGAGTCAAGATCCTTTAAAGTTGTAATCGTTACTGGTGTTTCTAGAGATACATTCTCTAAAACTGCCACTAACAAGAAGAGAAATCCTATTGATGAAATTCAAAGGAAGCATAAGGATGCTACCCAACTTGAAGTTTTTATTCTTGGCGATCTTTTAAAAAGAAGAAGAGTACAAAGACTCTCCCTGCAAAACGCCATTTCCAATTATGAGGAATGGTCTAAGTTAATTCAAAATGCCATCAAGATGACTGGTGATTTTGAATTTGTAATGCAGAGATACTCTCTTCAACGGAAAACCGTTGGTTCATTCATCACTCTATGTAATCGTTTCGGTTACACTGAAGAGTGTAGAAATTTTTTGGATTTACTAAATTCTGAATGTGAGGATGAGCAAGATCCTACAACTCTTACCAAACAATTCAACAGGTATTTTGATACGAATGTTGCTAAGTTAAGTAATGAGAAGAGAATGGATGTATTCTATGCTATGGAGTGTTTGGCTCTTGATAGAATAATAGAAAGAGAAGATGGTTTAATTCATTTTATTCATCCAGATACTTTCAAATCATTTGAACACGGTGATATGGAATTGGATGTTGAAGATGGAGGATCCAAAACCTATCGTAGGTTCCTTGGGTAAGATAAAAGGGGGTTTAACCACCCCCTTTTTTATGCTCTATCATAAATAGAAGAAAAGTATTTGAACAATGCCATACCACATTAAAACCCCAGGCAAATTGGAAATTGCTAATGTGTACTGGAAAGGAGATAATACCTGGACAGAAACATATGCTGATAGAAAACAATTTGCTAATAAGTCTGATGCTGATGCTCTAGTGGCTACTACTGAGAGTCGTACTATAGGGGATAAAACTTTTACCTATAAATCCCAGTGGTGGAAAGATGCTACTGTTATAGATGAAGGCTAATCGATGAAAACTTTTGAACAATTTATGAATGAAGATGCAGCTCAACAAGCTGCATCATTTACAGGTGCTCAGAAGGGTAGAGCTCAGGGTGGATCTAGCACCATAGGTAGGGATATGAGAAGACCCAAAATGAGATATCCCAAGCTTGATCTTAGCAAGAGAAAGGAAGAACCTAAGAAAGCTCCTGAGAAAAAGCCAGCACAAAAGCCAGCACAAAAAGCTTTGCCAGCTGGTAAGGAAAGAAAAGCTTTACCACCTTCACCTCAGAAAAAATCTATTGCGGGAGGTAGTAATTCCATTGTGAAGAGAACATCTAGTGATCTTGCGAGGAAGGCGTAATGGCAGAGATTAGACAGAGGAGAGCAGTTGATAAGAAAGCACTATCCAGACAAATTAAGGATAGAAATTTTCTACAGCCTATTGGGTTTAATTTTCAAATTGATAAAGCGCCTGCAGTTACATTTTTTGGAAATGCTGTAAGTATTCCTGGTATAGAATTAGGAATTGCGCAACAACCAACTTATACCAGAAATATTCCTCTTCCTGGTGATATGATGGAATTCCAAGATTTGACTTTAAGATTTCTTGTAGATGAGAATTTAGACAATTATATAGAAATTCAAAATTGGATGAGGGGATTGGGATTCCCAGAATCTTTGGAAGAAATTTATAAGATACAAACTAAAAGAGAATCAGTAATCACACCTGATAGAAATAAGCAACAGAAGCTTTATTCTGATGGAACTTTGACTGTTTTGAGTAATATTAATATTCCTAAGTTTAAGGTAAAGTTTAATGACTTATTTCCTTATTCTCTTTCTACAATTGAATTTGATGCTGGAGTTCAAGATTTAGAATACGTGACATCCGAGGTCACTTTCAAGTATACTATATACACTATAGAACCAATAGGTGCTGGCCACTGTCCATAATTTATGATTGATTTGAGTGAAATTCAGAGTATGTGGGAAAAAGATTCAAAGATAGATCCAGATAATTTACACATAGAATCTTTAAATATTCCCATTCTTCATGCCAAATACCATGACTTGTATAATAATCTGATTCTTTTGAGGAAGAAGGCTGAACAACAGCGTAAGAATATTCGTCATGAACGGTATGAGTATTTTTCTGGGAAAGCAGACCCAGAAGTCTATGTAGAGAATCCCTTTGGTAAAAAGATTAGGGATAAAGATACAATGACTAAGTATCTTGATGCAGATGAAAAACTTTCTTCATCTTCTCTCAAGATAGATTATTATGACACTATGTTGGTGTATATAGAAAGTATTCTTAAGCAGATAACTAATAGAACCTATCAAATTAAAAATGCTATTGAATTTATGAGATTTAGTTCTGGGTTGGGATAATGGATGTAGAACTTTATATGATGAAAAATATTTTTTCCAATGAGATAAGAACCAAAATTATAGAGGATTGCCAATCATTTTTATATACAGAAAATCAGTTACAACAAATATTACACAATAAAAATTCTTATCCAGGAAAACAGACTCTACCTAACTTACATACCAAATTACAATTTAAGCCTATAGTTGATCATTTAGTAGATCAAGTTAGAAAGAAATCTAATCTTAATTTAGAAATTGATGGATCATGGATAAATTGGACTAATGGAAAAAAGAAAGATATATCTTGGCATTATCATTCTGCAGATTATAGTTTAGTTTATTATATAAAAACTTTTCCATTTTTTAGTAATGGAACTTTATTTAAAAATAAATTTATAAAAGCTCCTCAAAATAGTCTATTATTTTTTCCTGCTCATTTAGAACATACAGCTCCATCTTCTCCTCTTCCTTTTGATAGGTACACCTTAGCTATGGATTTAAATATCAAATGAAAATACAACCACAATTTCCTATAACTCTAGGATGGATAGAAGCTAAATTGGATAAGAATCATATTGATTTTCTTTGGAAAAGAATCAAAGAGTCTAAGAAAAAGAATATGAAGCATACCTTAGCCGGTAATATTTCTCAAAGTTTTGAAATAGAAGATACTAATAATTATTTCTTAAAGGAAGTACTTTCTAAATTAGTAGCACAATATCGTCAAAGCTTTCGTAAAGATCCAATTAGAAATCAAAATTTACATGATAATGCATTAAAACTTCATGGGTTCTGGGCTAATTATCAATATCAGAATGAATTTAATCCGTACCATCATCATGGAGGAGTTTATTCTTTTGCTATTTGGTTGAAAATCCCATATCATTGGGAAGAGCAAAATCAATTACCGTTTTTGGATGGTATGAAAGATGATGAAAAGAAAGTAGGAAATTTTGAATTTGAATATATGGATCCTTTAGGTGGTATTCGTAATTATGGATATAGATTAGATCCTTCAAGAGAAGGAGAAATAGTATTTTTTCCAGCTGCATTAAGACATACAGTATATCCCTTTTATAATACTGAGGAACCACGTGTTTCGGTAGCAGGAAATTTATGGTTTGATTTGGTGAAATAAATACTTCTAGATTAATGGGTATTGGTGAAGGACCTTGTTATTGAAAAGGTAAACGAAGTATATCTAAAAATAAAAACTGAACCTCATATTGAATATGAATTGAGGGATAGATTTACTTTTGAAGTACCGAATAAAAAATTCATGCCTCAGTACAGGAATAAGTACTGGGATGGATATGTTCATCTATACAACTTGAAGACTAAAAGAATCTATGTTGGTCTTTTAGATAAGATTATTGCGTTCTGTGAGAATCATGGATATACCTATCAATTTGAAGATAATAAATTTTATGGTTTACCATTTGAAATAAATCAAGAAATATCTAGGGAAGGTGTTAGTGAGTATATAAAATCTATTACTAAACTTAAAGCGAGAGATTATCAAATTGATGCAGTTTATGATGCATTAAGATATAATAGAAAACTTCTTATTTCTCCTACTGCTTCTGGCAAATCTCTTATGATTTATGCTTTAGTGAGATATTTTGTAGCTAAGCACCAAAAGATTCTATTAGTAGTTCCTACCACATCGCTAGTGGAACAGATGTATAAAGATTTTGAGGATTATGGATGGGATCCTAAAAATCATTGCCATAGAATTTATCAAGGTAGAGAAAGAACAAATGTTAATGAAGTTACCATTACTACTTGGCAGTCTGTCTATAATTTAGAAAGAGGATTTTTTGAAGATTATGATGTTATCATTGGTGATGAGGCGCACCTTTTTAAGAGTAAGTCTCTTGTCAATATTATGGACAAGTTGCATCATGCTAAGTATAGGTATGGATTTACCGGTACTCTGGATGGTACACAAACTCATAAATGGGTACTAGAAGGACTCTTTGGTCCTTCTTATAAAGTCACATCATCTAAAACTTTAATTGATCAGGGTCACCTTTCTCAATTAGAAATTCAATGTATAGTATTGAAATATAAACCTCAAAAATTTGAAACTTATGAGGATGAAATACAATTTCTTATATCTAGCGAGAAAAGAAATAATTTCATTAAAAATCTAGCTATAGACCTTAAAGGTAATACTCTCATTCTTTATAGTAGAGTAGAATCTCATGGCCAAGTTCTTTATGAAATGATAAATAATTCTGTTGATATCAACAGAAAGGTCTTTTTTGTCCATGGTGGGGTGGATGCTGAAGAAAGAGAATTAGTTAGAGAAATTACTGAAAATGAAAAAAATGCAATCATCGTTGCGTCTTATGGCACTTTCTCTACTGGTATTAACATTAAGCGGTTGCACAACGTCATCTTTGCTAGCCCCTCTAAATCTAGGATTAGAAATTTACAAAGCATTGGACGAGTTCTCAGAAAGGGTAAGGACAAAGTAAAAGCTAAACTTTATGACATTGCAGACGACTTGACTAAAGGTTCACGAAAGAACTATACTTTGAATCATTTCATTGAAAGAATAAAGATTTATGTCAAAGAACAGTTTAACTATGATATTATAACAATTAACATTAAGGAGTAGGAGGGAAAATTTTGGTAGAAGATGATTTTTATGCCACTATTAAATTTAAATCAGGTGAAGAAATATTTGCTAAGATAGCAGCATCTGAGGAAATAGATAGAACGATGCTGCTTATATCTAATCCTATAACAGTAGAAGAAGTTAAGATGAGGGGAAAAGCTTTTGGATACAAATTTGAACCCTGGTTAAAAACTTCTAAAGAAGATATGTTTATTATTGATTTAGATAATGTTCTTACTTTATCAGAATCAAGTGATATGGAAATGATTTGCTATTATCAAGATTTCGTTAAAAGAGTTCATAAAGATACTCATACTAAATTAGATAGAAGTATGGGTCATTTAGGTAGTGTAAATGATGCTAAAAAATCTTTAGAAGAACTTTTTAAATTAGATCAAGAAGCTCCTAAAGAGTAGCCGAACCATTCCTTTCATTGTGGACAAACCTAGTCTACATGTATATGAGGGACTTGTCAACTATCCAATATTCTGATATACTATTAAACATATAAGTAATTATATCGATGAAGAGAGTTAAGAAAAGATCTGAACATTATGTAAATAACAAAGAATTTTTAGGTGCTTTGGAAAATTACTTTGCTGAAGTAGAAAGGGCTAAACTGGAAGGTAGAGAGAAACCAGTTATTCCTAGGTATATTGGAGAGTGTTTTTTAAAGATTGCTAACCATCTATCATATAAGCCAAACTTTGTGAATTATATGTTTAAGGATGATATGATATGTGATGGCATTGAAAATTGTGTAAGATATATTCATAACTTCTCACCAGACAAGAGTAAAAATCCCTTTGCTTACTTTACTCAGATAATTTATTATGCCTTTCTTCGTAGAATATCACAAGAGAAGAAGCAACTTGAGATTAAGAATAAGATTTTAGAGAAGACTAATTTTGATGAAGTCTTCGATGCTAATGAGATGGACGCTGCCAATTATAGTGATTATAATCAGATTAAAGATAATGTTTATTCTAAACTTCGTAATTCATGAAGATAGCAATAATTACAGATCAACACTTTGGAGCTAGAAAGAATTCAAAACTTTTTCACGATTATTTTTTAAAGTTTTATAATGATATTTTCTTTCCTACTTTAGAAGAGGAAGGAATTACGACGATTGTGGATATGGGAGATACTTTTGACAATCGTACTGGAGTTAATTTTGGAGCACTCTCATGGGCAAAGAATAATTATTATGATAGATTGAAGGAAATGGGGTGCACTGTTCACACCATTGTTGGTAATCATACTGCATATTATAAGAATACTAATAAGATAAATTCTATAGATTTGTTATTGAGAGAATATGATAATGTGCCAGTTTATGCAGAAACTACTAGCATTATGTTAGGTGATCTTAGTGTTCTTCTGGTTCCTTGGATTAATTCTGAGAATAAGGAGAAGACTTTGGGATTGATTGAAAAGTCAAGTTCTCCTGTTTGTATGGGGCATCTTGAGCTGAATGGATTTAAGGCAACCCATGGCCATATTATGGAACATGGAATGGAGATGGATGCTTTTAGCAAGTTTGAGAGGGTTTATTCTGGGCATTACCATACTAGATCAAATAATGGAAAGGTTTTCTATCTTGGGAATCCTTACGAATTATTTTGGAATGATTATAAAGATTCCAGAGGATTTCATATTTTTGATACTGAAACTTTAGAACTTACCCCTGTAACTAATCCTTATAGAATATTCTATAAAATTTATTATGAAGATACTCCTTACCAGACATTTGATGCTAGGGAATATGAAAAGAAGATTGTTAAACTTATTGTAAAACAAAGAACAGATACTCTGTTGTTTGAGAAGTTTATTGATAAGCTCTATCAATCCAATATTGAAGATCTTAAAATCGTTGAAAACTTTTCTATTCAGGAGTCTGTAAACTTTGAGATAGAAGAATCTGAAGATACTCTTACTATTCTGGATAGATATATCCAGGAGGCTGATACGTCTTTGGATAAATCTATAGTCACCAAACTGATAAAGGAAATATATCAGGAGGCTTGTGAGTCCATCTGATGTATATTTTAGCTCAAAAAGGTAAGGAAAGGGAAGGTGCTTATTCTGTTTCAGATGAGGACAAGGATCAGGTTCTTTACATTTTTCAAGAAAGAGACGATGCTACTCGCTATGCCTTACAGTTAGAAGATATGGACTATCCTAAAATGAAAGTTATTGAGGTTGAAGATGACATGATGATTAAAACTTGTGAATTACATGGGCACAGGTATACCATCATTACACCTAATGACATTGTAATTCCTCCTGTTAAACCACATGATTATATTTGAAAAGGTTTCCTGGAAGAATTTTTTAAGTACAGGGAATCATTTTACTGAAGTTAATTTAACTGACTATAAAACTACTCTAATTGTGGGTGGTAATGGTGCAGGAAAATCTACTATTCTTGATGCTTTAACTTTTGGATTATACGGTAAGGCATTTAGGAGAATTACAAAACCTCAACTTGTTAATACTACCAATGAAAAGAATTGTTTGGTAGAGATTAATTTATCTGTTAATAATGTTTCTTGGAAGGTTGTAAGAGGAATTAAACCTAATATCTTTAAGATCTATAGAGATGGACAGTTGTTAGATCAGGATGCTCATGCTTTAGATCAGCAGAAGTGGTTAGAGCAGAATGTTCTTAAGATGAATTATAAGTCTTTTACTCAGATTGTAATTCTGGGTTCTAGTACATTTGTTCCTTTTATGCAATTAACTGCATCTAATAGGAGAGAAGTTATTGAAGATCTTTTAGATATTAAGATCTTTTCTACTATGAATAATTTTATTAAAGATAAGATTAAGGTGATAAAGGATGATGTTAGAACCCTGGAGTTAAAGAAAGAATCTCTCAATGATAAGGTTACAATGCAAAAAGACTTTATTGAGGAGTTGAAATCTCGTAGTGAAGGGGATATCTTAGAGAAGAATAATAAGATTAAAGAATTAGGAATAGAAATAGATACTCAGATAGAAAAAAATCAACTCTTACAGGCTGATATAGACGATCTTATTAAGGATCAAGAAGAGGTAAGTGGAGCTTCTGATAAGTTAGTGAAACTTAATAATCTTAAGGGTAAAATTACTCAAAAAGTATCTTCTATTACCAAAGAACATAAGTTTTTCACAGAGAATAGGGTTTGCCCTACTTGTACTCAGGACATCGAAGAAGAGTTCAGAATAAATAAAATTGATGACGCTCAAAATAGAGCAAAGGAGTTAAAGTCTGGTTTTAAAGAACTAGAAGAGGCTCTTAAAACGGAAGAAGAACGAGAGCGTCACTTTCTTACCCTATCGAAGGAGATTACTCAATTAACGCATGGCATTTCTCAAAACAATACTCGAATCTCTGGATGTAATAAACAGATCAGAGACTTGGAAAGTGAAATTCAAACACTTACCACCCAACTTGAAAACAGAAATACTGAGCATGAGAAGTTAGAAACTTTTAGGAGTAATCTTCAGGATACATATATTCAACTTGTAGATAAGAAGGAAAAGATTTCTTATTACGACTTTACCTACGGTCTGCTTAAGGACGGTGGAGTGAAAACGATGATAATTAAGAAGTATCTTCCTCTTATTAATCAACAAGTTAATAAGTATCTGCAGATGATGGATTTCTACATCAATTTTAAACTTGATGAAGAATTTAATGAGACTATAGAGTCTCCTATACATGAAGATTTCTCCTATTCTTCCTTTAGTGAGGGAGAAAAATCAAGGATAGATTTATCATTAATTTTTGCTTGGAGAGAAGTAGCACGCTTTAAGAATTCAATTAATACCAATTTGATGTTATTTGATGAGGTGTTTGATAGTTCTTTGGATGGTTTTGGAACAGAAGAGTTTTTAAAGATTATTAGATTTGTGGTAAAGGAAGCTAATATATTTGTTATATCTCATAAAGGTGGCATGGAAGATAAATTTGATAGATGCCTTAAGTTTGAGAAATCAAAGGGATTTAGTAGGATGTTGCAATAATGCCTACTTATAGACACCCATCTGGAAAGAGATTTCTTTTCATTCATATTCCTAGGACAGGAGGAAGATTTATTGAGACCAATTTGGAACTCAATAATTGGGAACTAGAACCTATAGATTATAGGGGAATCTCTCATGGAAATTGGGCTCTTATAGATGATTGTGAAGTAGCTCATTTTCATAAACCATTACATGAGAAGTATTGTGATATAAAGAACATTCCTCATATTTGTGTAGTTAGAAATCCTATTGATAGATTTATTTCAGCATCCCTTTATTTGAGAAGGGGGTTTGAAGAGTCTGCTCAACAATTAATAGAAGATAATTTTAATAAAACTTTAGAGACTTTTAGAAAGCTTGTTCCAGAATCTGAGAATTGGTTTAGACCACAGGTGGAATTTCTAACTGATGAATCTCATATTTGGAGATTTGAGGATGGTTTAGGTAAATCATTTGAAAAGTTTGTGCGTGAGATATTGGGTGTACCCTTTAAGGTGGATGCATTTGCGGAGTATACTGTAAATAAAGATGAATGGTTCTATAAGCTTGAGAGAACCGATAAGCTTGTAGAGAATGTGAGAATTCGCTATAAAGAGGATTTGGAAAGATTTTATCCTGAATTGTAATGCCTACTTATAGACACCAAGCTACTGGAAAAAGATTCTTATTTGCCCATATTCCTAGGACAGGAGGAAGGTTCTTTGAATCTAATCTTGAGGAGAATGGTTGGGTAGTAGAGCATAAGAGGATATTTGATAGGAGTGAAATTTATATCAAATTGAATGTATCAATAAGTACTTCTCAAACTAGAATTTGGGATAGTGTTGAAGGTATAGAGATTGCTCATTTTCATAGAGAATTGTATGAGAAATATTTGGATGTAGAAGATATTCCTCATATTGCTATAGTGAGAAATCCCATAGACAAATTCTTTTCCGCATCCATTTATTTGAAGAGAATGTATGGGGATGATATTCAAAAGGTAATGGAAGAAGATTTTGATTCTAAGATGAAAAAATTTCCTTGTTCTCAAGCAGTTAATTGGTTTAGACCACAAGTAGATTTTCTTTCCGAGAAAACTAAGATGTGGAGATTTGAAGATGGATTTGGTAAACAGTTTGCTGAGTGGGTGAATGGGGTATTGGATGTACCTTTTTATATAAATCCAACTGCTGAATACCTTACAGATCGTGATGAAGGGATCAATAAGCTTGACAAAACTCCCAAACTCCTAGATAATGTTAGTCAATTTGTGAGGAGGGACATTGAGCAACTCTATCCCGAATTGGATCCATCACTCCAAGAAGGATCCCAAACGAAAACTTAAACCACAAGCTTTGAGACAAGCAAAGGCACGAAGGAAAGCACTCTTAAAGAAACTTAAGGGTGTTTTTTTAATGCCTAAATAATCTAGTTTGTCAAAAAATAAAATGACCGCACTGATTGACCCCAAAAAGTATAGTGAGACCGTTGACCTATTGAGGTCATTTTTTTTGTCTAAAAATTTTCTTGAAGTCCACACACAAAATCGTTTGAGTATCCTTGCTGCTTGTGAAGATCCAGAAACAGTAGCAACCTATGAATATAATGGTCAGGTATGGCCACTACCACAGACAGGTCAGATGTGGTTGGAATATGAACTCCTTTCTAATCCAGATGCAGAAGGTTTCTTTTGTGTCTCTACTTCATATAGAGCAGAACCAAACCCAGTAGAAGGTAGACATGAAACTATCTTTCCTATGTTTGAGTTTGAAATGAAGGGTGGTGTAGAAGAACTTAAGCAAATGGAAATTGAATTGTGTGAATGGTTAGGTATACCATTAGATACAATTAAGATTAAAACTTATGGTGAATGGGGATGGTCTCTTAATAGTAAGGAACTGGATCATGATCATGAACAAACTATTAGTCGTGGTATGATTACAGACTTCCCTGAGTGGACATCACCATTCTGGAACATGGCAAGGAATGATGATGGTACAAGTAAGAAGATTGATGTTATTCTAGGTGGTATGGAGACCATAGGGAGTGCTGAGAGGAGCACAGACAAGGAACAGATGAGAGATACATTCCATACTATTTCTGATGGACAATATGCTGAGCTACTCTACAAATTATTTGGTAAGGAAAGAGTAGAAAAGGAACTTGACAAATTCCTTGAGTTCGACTTCTTCCCTAGATCTGGAGGAGGCATTGGTATGCAACGCTTAATGACAGCCCTTTCCTAGGGCATTCATTGTGAGGTGACGAAATTGGTAAACGTGTCAGTCTGTTTAACTGATGTTCCTGGCGGGACTTGTAGGTTCGACTCCTACCCTCACAGTTTAAAAAATCTATTTAGGTATAAGGATGAAACATAAACCAAAACCACCAAAATCCTTTAATGGTATTAGTGTTTACTTATTGCGTGGTGCATTGGGTCCAGGCTATATGAAAGATTGGACAGAAGAACAAATAAAAGAGTATGAAGATTGGGTAGGTAAAAACTCGTAGGCATTTATTTTTGTTAAAATATACCCCATTTATTATCGATTCATGATATAAATATAGATGTAGTTCGGAATTGGTTTATGAAGAATTTGGTTTCATATAACGAACTGGCAGACTGGAGGTACTCAGATAAACAATCAGTCGAAGAGAAATATAGTCAAGTGTCTGATTACTTCCAGTGCATTACCGAAAGTGAGTCCAAAGATCACTCTGCAAGACACTTTTGTAGAGCTTTACTAGATTCATGAGTTAGACACACAAACCCCTATAGGAGTTCATTTACACCAAGTATCCCCGCCCTAAAAAGCGGGGATCGGTTTGCAAAGTGGTCGCTACCCAGGCATAAGTCTGGGTTTTGGTGTATTATAGGAGAAATCTCAATTAGAGAATGACTGTCAACCATGAGATTAAAACTCAACTGGCGAAACTGCTAGCTACAGAGAATTTTGTAGTAGAACATAAGGATGTAAGAACTGCTTCTTTTGATGTTGGAAGTAGGGTTTTGGTTCTTCCTTTGTGGAAACTGGCATCCAATACAGTTTATGATTTATTGGTTGCTCATGAATGTTCTCATGCTTTGTTTACTCCTAATGAAGATTGGAAAGTAAAGGTTGATATCCCTAAACAGTTTGTCAATGTGGTAGAGGATGCTAGAATTGAGAAGTTGATGAAGAGGAAATATCCAGGACTTGCAAAAACTTTTTATCAAGGATACCAGGAGTTAAATGATGATGATTTCTTTGACATTGATGATGAAGATATTAATACCTTTAATCTTGCTGATAGGATTAATTTACATTTCAAGGTGGGTCACTTCGTTGATGTGGCTTTTTCGCCTTCTGAAAAACCGATTGTCCGTATAGTTGAGGGGTGTGAGACTTTTGAGGATGTTTTGTTTGCAGCAGAACTTCTCCATAAATTTTGTAAGAAAGAGGAGGAAAAACCTTTAGATAATGAAGAAGTGGAAGAAGAGGATTATGGGGATTTGGAAGATGAATCTGAAGGTCGTGGAGAACCAGAAGATCCTGTAGAGACTAAGGAAGAAGATCCAGAACCTGAAGTTAAAACTGATAGTGCTTTAAATGAAAATCTTAAAGATTTAAATGATACTCCCAGTAGACTGGAGGATATTTATTGTGAAGTTCCTGAAATAAATTTGGATAGTGTAATTGTTTCTCATGAGGCTATTCATGATAAATTAAATTTATTTTTTGAAGAGCAATTTGCTGGTGGGTGTGATGCTATCGAAGTAGATTTAGATTATAAGAAGTTTAAAAAATCAGCACAAAAAGAGGTGAATTATCTTGTAAAGGAGTTTGAGTGTAAGAAATCATCTGATGATTATTCTAGAACTACTGTAGCTAAGACTGGGGTATTGGATTGTTCTAAACTTCATACTTACAAGTATAATGAAGATCTTTTTAGAAAAGTAAATATAGTTCCAGATGGTAAAAATCATGGATTGATTTTCTTAGTGGATTGGTCTGGTTCAATGTGCGATTCTTTAGTGGATACAGTTAAACAACTTTTTAACTTGATATGGTTTTGTAGAAAAGTTCAGATTCCTTTTGAGGTTTATGCTTTTACTAGTGCATATAATAAGAGAGATTTTGATGATAAGGGAAGACCAGTTAGTTGTTCTCCTCACATGGAAAAGAAAGAAAATTCGTTGAGAGTGGGAGAGGATTTTAAACTTATCAATTGGTTAAGTAGTAGTGTTAATAAGGCTACTTTAGAGAATAATATGATAAACTTGTGGAGAGTATCTGCTTCTGTGTGTCAAAGGTATTCTACTACTAGGATATCATATTGGGTTCTTCCTGAATTTAATCTTAGTGGAACTCCACTTCATGAAGCATTGATTTCTTTATATAAAATTATTCCTCAGTTTAAAGGGAAGAATAATATTCAGAAAGTTCAATGTATTATCTTAAGTGATGGTGAAGCTAATGCTCTTCCAGCATATAGATATCGTCAAACTACATATGATCTTGAACCTATTTTAAGACCAACACCACTGAAAGCTAATCGTTCTTTCTTACGCAATCGTAAGACTGGTCATGTGTATAAGATTGGTGGTAATTTCTGGCAATTTACTGAGGCTCTATTAAAAGATTTGAAACAAGTTTATCCTGATGTGAATTTTATTGGAATTCGTGTGTTGGCCTCTAGAGACTTTAATGGCTTTATTAAGAGATATTGCCCTAGTACTTCAGATAATATTATTAAAAGATTTAGGAAAGAAAAATCTGTTACAATTACAGGGACGGGATACCATAAGTATTTTGGTATTTTATCCTCGGGACTTTATAATGATTCTGAATTTGATGTAGCACCTTATTCAACTAAGGCTCAAATTAAATCAGCTTTTGTTAAATCTCTTCAGACCAAGAAACTAAATAAGAAAGTTCTTGGTGAATTCATTTCTTTGGTGGCTTAATTATGGCAATTTACAGTGACGTTAAAATTGTAATCAACTTGAGTGAGTTGGTTGCGATAAGAGGATCTTTTCTTGGAGAAGAAATGTCTGAGGATCAAATAGAAGAGATTGCTAATGATCTAAGGATAAGACTGACTTGGGATACACTCTATGGTATGGTAGATGATGCTATACTTGAGTACCTAGATAAATCTGATAAACATTATGGTGAGACAGCTGGTGATGAACCTGCTAAATCTTTTGAGCAGCAAAGAAAGAACGCAGCTCAGTTTGAGATGGTTGATTTAGAGAGTGGATCTTGGACTATTCAGGTTCCTAGGAGGAAAAAGAAATGAAAAAAATAGATCCTAGTGAGTATATGGTTGATGGTTGGGACCGTCAAGGTGAAGTTAATTATGTAAGAGGATCCCGTCATAATAAGATTGGTATGACTATTATGTGGACATACTATGTTCTTTTTGCTGGAATGTTTATTAGAGGACTTATCATCTTTTTAAATCGATGACACAGAAACCTTATGACGACTCCAATTGGAGAGAAGAGTATAAAGGATACACTAGTAGCAAATATGAGTTAGATCTCTTAGAGAATGGTCCTAAGAGTCTTGCTCAGTCTTGGATGATGGGTGCATTACATAATAAGTGGAAGAAGATGAAGGGGTATCGTGATCCAGAGCCACCTGACTGTCAGTCATCATTTAAAGAGTGGGAAGACAGTATAAAAAGTGTCTCCCAAGAGGACTAAATTTTCTTTTTTACATTATACTAAGGTCAGTTGAGAAATCTAAATGGTTTTGGATTCAGTTGTTAATGAGCTGAGAGAAGCTTTTGGTATAGAATTTACTGCAGCAGATATTCGTGGCTATTGTGCTTCTCATGGAGTCTCTTACGGTACAGTTACAAAACGATTAAATAAGTATAAGGTTGGTCGTGGTAAGTGGAATTTAGAAGTTGACATGACCAAGATAGAAGAGATTGAGCGTTCTTATATTGCTCCATCTGTTCTTCCTATTTCGGAGGATTTACTTCCTTCTTTGTACAATCTTATTCCCGAGAAAGATGATACCTTCATCCACTTTGGTAATTTTAAAGATATCAAGACCATTATTCAGTCTAGGCTGTTCTATCCTACGTTCATTACGGGTTTGTCGGGTAATGGTAAAACGTTTTCGGTGGAGCAAGCTTGTGCCCAACTAAATAGAGAGTTAATTAGGGTAAATATTACAATTGAAACCGACGAAGATGACCTTATTGGTGGGTTCCGTCTTGTTGATGGCAACACTGTATGGCATAACGGTCCAGTTGTCGAGGCACTGGAAAGGGGAGCTATCCTCCTTCTAGATGAAGTTGATTTAGCCTCTAATAAGATCTTATGTTTACAGTCTATTCTGGAAGGTAAAGGAGTATTTCTTAAAAAGATTGGTAAGTTTGTGAAACCCTGTTCTGGGTTTAATATTCTGGCGACTGCTAATACTAAAGGTAGGGGAAGTGATGATGGTCATTTTATTGGAACTAATGTTTTGAATGAAGCTTTCTTGGAAAGATTCTGTGTAACCTTTGAACAACAATATCCCGCTAGCACTTATGAGTATAAAATGCTTCGCGGGCATTCTGAATCAGTTGGTGTGGAAGATGATGATTTTTGTAAACATCTATGTAATTGGGCAGATATTATTAGAAAAACATTTTATGATGGTGGCATTGAAGAAGTCATTTCTACTCGGAGATTGGTTCACATCATTCGTGCTTATGCGATTTGGAAAGATAAGGCAAAGGCAATTAAAGTTTGTATAAACAGATTTGATGATGAGACCATTAGTTCTTTCCTGGAATTGTATGATAAAGTAGATGCTACTTTTCAACTTCCAGTTGACCAAGAGGAGGTGAGATGATATAATGGTAAATGCCTGGAGCTTACTGTATGATGAAATTAATGGAACACTTGATGAGGAGTATCCAATTATGACAGCAAAAAATGAAAACTATGATGATTTTGAAAATCCTAATCCAGAACAATATAACTTTACTTCTAGTAAGGTAACTGAAGCTAAGTCAGATAAGGATTGGCAAGATTTTTGGAAAGAGGATGGTATTAGTATAACTGGAAATCCAGGCCCTTATGATTATTATGGTGAAGGTGGAGCATTTAGTTTTGCTGGTACTCCTGTCACTTTTAATAGTCCTGATACTATTAGGATTACAGGATCTAGACTTCCGGGAGCAATGGGTGAAGATCATATTAGGATTAATTCTCCTAAGGTTGATGATGTTTATGCCCATCATTATCCACCCAAACCACCAGTTAATTTAGAAGATGGATCTAGTAGAAAATACAAGGAAGATGAATCTATTAAAGCTCTCAAAGATTATGTCTCCTCAACTTATAGTGGACACTATACTTCCAAAAACAATAATGTCCAGACGCTTGATCTTATCCAATCCGTTGGCGATGCGGAATCTTTCTGCCGTTCTAATGCAATTAAGTATTTGAGTAGGTATGATAAGAAAGGACAAGCCAATCGTGATATACTAAAGGCAATGCATTACTGCTTGCTATTGTACTATTTCAGTGGCAATACCGATAACGATGAAACTCCGACCCGTGGTTATGAAACTTTCTGAGACAACAATCAATTTATTAAAAAACTTTTCAACTATCAATCAGTCCATTCTTTTTAAGCATGGTCATAAGCTGAGAACCATGTCTATCATGAAGAATATCTTGGCAGAGGCCACTATTACTGAGGAAATTCCGAAGGACTTTGGGGTTTATGATTTAAATCAATTCCTTCAAGGACATTCTTTACACCAGAGTCCTGAATTAGACTTTACCAATGAGGAGTATGTGGTTATTAGAGAAGGTAAGATGCGATCTAAGTATTTCTTTGCTGATCCTTCTGTTATTGTATCTCCTCCAGATAAGGAGATCTCTCTTCCTAGTGAGGATGTTTCCTTCGCTATCACTAGCCAGCAGTTAGAGAAGTTGAAGAAAGCAGCTTCTGTATATCAGTTACCTGATATCTCTGTTCTTGGTGGTGATGGTGTAGTGAAAGTGGTAGCTAGAGATAAGAAGAATGATACATCAAATGATTTCTCCATTGTAGTTGGTGAAACTAATAATAACTTTGAATTTAATTTCAAGGAAGAGAATCTAAAGATTATTCCAGGCACCTATGATGTGGTAGTCTCCTCTAAACTTTTGTCGAGGTTTACTAATCAAAATTATGATGTTTTATACTACATAGCTTTAGAACCAGACTCTACTTTTGGGTAATGAGAAATCTCGACTCAATCAAATTAACATCCGCTTCTAAACAATTTCAATATTCGAATATGTCTAGACAGATTAATAATATTAAGGATGTTAAGAGATTGCGGGAGTTACTTCTTGTTTATGTTAAATTGTATATGAGACATGAGGAACTGGTGTCAGATTTACATTCTCATTTGAGGAAGAAGATATGAACATCATAGACACAATTAAAAAAGTCTTTAGTAGCATTGTGAATTTTATTCGCGGTGTGTTTTCCGTCAATCAACAAGAAGAACAAGATCCACTTATTCCTAAATTAGAATCAAAGGGATATACCTATGATACTGAGAAGGAATGGTGGGTGCGTACATGGACAACAAACACAGGCACCCCTATCCAAGAATCCTGCTTAGAAGTTTATCAGAAGAAAGATGATGAATGGAAGGTATTGATGATTGGTAATGAGGGTGATTTATTCTATGAAGAACCAGTTAGGTTGGGAGCGTAATGAGAAATGATGTGGGATGTAAAACTTTATGTCGGTGGAAAAGTATTCACCGAATCAGTTCGAGCAGTTGATAGAGACGATGCTTTAGTTACTGCTAAAGCTCGTAATCCAACAGCCAAAGTTATAGGAGTGAATCCAAATCTTAATAATGAGAAATGAATTTGTATGGACGGAGAAATACCGTCCACAGACTATTGATGATTGTATTTTACCGGAAAGTATTAAGAAGACTTTTAGTGATTTCCTAAATAAGGGCGAAGTCCCAAATCTTTTACTTTCTGGACCCCCTGGATGTGGTAAGACAACAGTCGCCAAAGCTTTGTGTAATGAATTAGGAGTTGATGTTTATGTTATTAACGGATCAGATGAGGGAAGATTCCTTGATACTGTCAGAAATAACGCAAAGAACTTCGCTTCTACCGTTTCCCTTTCGAGTGAGGCCAAACACAAAGTTATTATTATTGATGAGGCAGACAACACTACCCCTGATGTACAGCTTTGTCTACGAGCTTTTACGGAAGAGTTTGTGGGAAATTGTAGGTTTATCTTCACTTGCAACTACAAAAACAAAATCATCCAGCCCCTCCATTCACGTTGTGCGGTCATTGACTTTTCGATAAATGGAAAACAAAAACAGGAAATCGCGGCTAAATTCTTCCAACGCCTTAACGGGATCTTGGACGGAGAGAGGATTCAAAGTGATAAGAAAGTCCTCGCAGAACTTATCAATAAACACTTCCCCGATTGGCGTAGGGTTCTCAATGAGTGCCAAAGATACTCGGTGGGAGGTAAAATAGATTCTGGGATTCTCGCGACCTTTACCGATGTAAAGACCAATGATCTCTTCAAAAAACTCAAGGAAAAGAACTTTCCGGAAGTACGTAAATGGTGTGTCGATAACTTGGACAATGATCCTACTTTACTTCTTCGGAGTATTTACGATGGTTGTTATGGCGCCATGGACGGTCCTGGTATTGCTGCTGCTGTTCTCATTATTGCTAAGTATCAGTATCAGAGCGCTTTCGTCGCCGATCAAGAAATAAATTTACTTGCTTGTCTTACAGAAATTATGGTGGAGTGTGAATTTAAATGAGAACTCAACGTAAAGAAAACTATTATTATGTCTTTTGGACTGTAGCAATGATTGCTTTTATAGTCCCTCAAGTGTTTACTGCATATGCTTATATGAATATTAAAAGTCTTCTTGAAAAACCTTTTAAAATAGAAATAGTAGAACCATCTAAATTAAAGTTAGGTTTATGATTTTACCAGGAACAACAGTGACAGTTAAAGATCCTACCTCTATCTACAGAGGATATGTGGGATTTGTTCAGAGGATCAGTGGGGATAAAGCTGCTGTCCTTTTTGATAACCTATCCCCTTGGGAGAAGATGATTACTATTCCCATTAAGCATTTGCATGAAGGTGGTGAACTACCAAAATCTAAATTCTTAAGTTAATGAAATGAATGATCGTGAAAAGTTAGATAAGCTTTATTGGAGGACCAATCACAAAGCTCAGAATATAGTTTTCTATTCTTATAAGATGAGTGAACATGATCATATTAATGATCATGAATTTAAACGTCTTAATCATAGCATAGCCTCCCTTAGGGAATTTAATAATGAAGTATCTGTTTATCTTTTTTGTGACAAGCCTAATCTTGTTCCCGATCATTTTAAGTCTGAGTACTCTGTCCTTCTAAGACCATTTGTTCAAGGATTTGATCATGATATGTTAAGCGCATGGTCAATTCATAGATGGTATAATCTCAAATTTTTTGAAGGGAAAAATTGTAATATTCTTTATCTTGATTCAGATACGATTTTTTATGAAGATGTACAATATCTCTTTGATACTTATTGTTATTATGATGTATATGGTAGAGAAGAGTATGGATTTAGGTTTGACCCCAATATAGGTGGTGGAAAGAAGATAAGAGAACAGTTAGATAGGGTGGATATTGCTATCCATGATCTTGGAGGTAAATGTGCGGTTTATAAGTATTGTTGTGGAGTGATGTTATTGAATAATAATGTCCATAATTACATTATTAAGAGTTTGAATGAGTTGACTGATTTAATGAATGATTTTAAGAGGAAGGAAGAGTTTTATCCTATTCCTAATCCTAGAATAGTAGATCAGTATGCAATCTGGACAATCTTAAGTCGTTTAGAAATAATGGGTGGACTTTTTGGTTGTCAGGATGTTACAATGGGATATAAAGAACAAAAACATAAAGAGTATTTTAATCCAGTTGTGCTACACTATACTACAAAAGGAGAACAAGAACTTGCTCAATCTGATGAGAAGTTTAAAGATCTTATTAGAGATGTTGATGAATTGGCTGGTGATATTGATCCTTATCATATTCAAGTCTGATGGATCAATTAGATCAGATAGAACTTAGAACTTTGGAAAGAAGTTTTGAGTATGAAAAGGTGTGTAGGGTAATAGATGATCTTAATGAAGAAGATGCTAAATTGATGGCTAAGTGTTATGCCAAACTTTATCTTGCCAATTTGGAGGTTTTAGAGGATGAGTGAACTTAAAGATTGGTTGAATTCAATCAATTTTAATAAGAAAGATTTGTCGGAGGATATAAGAGAGTATCCTCCTTATATTGTTAATAAATGTCTGTCAGGACATCTTGACTGTGTGTTGTTTGCTAATGAAATGAATAGGTATCATTTCTTGGATAAGGATATGCAATATACTTTTTATCTAAATACTTTGAGGAAAAAGAAGAGATTCTCTCCTTGGATGCGAAAGGATAAAATATCAGACCTAGAGTATGTAAAACGTTATTATGGATATAATACGGATAATGCTACTCAAGCACTGAAGATCTTATCTAATGAACAAATCGATTTTATTAAACAACGACTTGATACAGGTGGTAAAAGATGACTACAAGAAGTGTTGAACCTCAAGTTAATTGGTCTCAAGACCAAATGGTAGAGGTTAAATTGAATGAACCTGATGATTTTTTAAAGGTTAGAGAAACTCTTACAAGGATTGGAGTTGCTTCCCGGAAGGAGAAGAAGCTTTATCAATCTTGTCACATTTTACATAAGCAAGGAAAGTATTACATCGTTCATTTTAAGGAGTTGTTTGCGTTAGATGGGAAGTACGCAAATCTCACAATGAATGATCTTCAAAGAAGAAATAGGATTACTCGTCTTTTATCAGACTGGGGTTTGATATCTGTTGTGCATGAAGATTCTATTCAGGATGTTGCACCACTAAATCAAATCAAAGTGTTACCGTATAAAGACAAAAATGAATGGATGTTGGAACAGAAGTATAATATAGGTAAGAAAGGAAAGAAGGAGGAATCCGAATAAATTGAACAACCTTTATAATGGCATCAAGGAACGTCTCTTTTACACTTTAGGGAAACGTCCAGATAAAGCATCGTTGCATGATTTTTATATGGCATTGAGTTATGCTGTAAGAGATCAGATGATGACTTATTGGTTAGATATGCCTGTACCTTCAGATAAAGAAGTTGCATATCTATCAGCAGAGTTTTTAATAGGACCTCAACTTAATAATAATCTTATTAGTTTAGGGATTAGAAAAGAAGCCGAAGAAGCATTAGGAGAGTATGGATATACTTTAGATCAAATTCTTGAAACAGCAGAAGAACCTGGATTGGGTAATGGTGGTTTAGGTAGACTGGCTGCTTGTTATATGGAGTCTCTATCTACTCTTAAGATTCCTGCTACTGGGTATGGTATTAGATACAAGTATGGGATCTTTAAACAGTTGATTAAGGATAATCAGCAGGTTGAGATTACAGATAATTGGTTACATGGTGAATGGCCATGGGAATTATGCAGACCAGATGAATCTGTATTGGTAGGATTTGGTGGTAAGGTTGAGAATTATGTTTCAGATAGAGGTCATTATAGAGTACGTTGGGTTCCTGAAGAACAGGTAGTCGCAGTCCCTTATGATGTATTGCAGTTAGGATATAGAGTTAACTCTTGTAATAGATTGAGATTGTGGAGAGCAGATGCTACTGAGACATTTGATTTCTATGCATTTAATATTGGTGATTATCTTGGTTCAGTAGAACAGAGTGTCTCCTCTGAGACTATTTCTAAGGTTCTTTATCCTAATGATGGCACAGATCAAGGTAAAAAACTAAGACTGAAGCAACAACATTTCTTTGTTAGCGCTTCTCTTCAGGATATGCTTCATAGTTTGGATAAGAGAGGATATGAAATAGAAGATTTCCCACATCATTGGCAAGTACAGTTAAATGATACTCATCCTGCTATTGCAGTTGCAGAGTTGATGAGATTGCTTGTAGATGAAAGACATATAGAATGGGAACAGGCATGGGAGATAACAACTAAGTCTATTGCTTATACTAATCACACTCTTTTACCAGAGGCATTAGAGAAGTGGGATCTTAGATTGTTCAAGATGCTTCTTCCACGTCATATGGAAATCATTTATGAAATTAATAGAAGGTTCTTACAAGTAGTACGTTTGAATTATCCTGCGGATGATTCAATGTTAGAGAAGTTATCTATTATTGATGAAAAGGGTAACAAGTCTATTAGAATGGCTCACCTAGCAACAGTAGGATCTCATCATGTGAATGGTGTGGCTGAGTTACATTCTGAGTTGGTTAAGACTCAGTTGATGCCAGAATTTTATGATCTATGGCCTCATAAGTTTACTAATGTAACTAATGGTGTTACGCCCAGAAGATGGATTGCATCTGCTAATCCAGCATTAACAGAGGTTCTTGATGAGGCTGTGGGAACTTCCTGGATTAGGGACATGGATTCTCTTAAGTTATTAGAGAATAAATTTGACCCTACCATTATAGAAAAATTAAAAGAGTCAAAAGTAATTGGTAAACACAATCTTGCCAATTATATCTTCAATACTTTAGGTATTTCAGTGGATCCTTCCAGTTTGTTTGATGTCCAAGTCAAGAGGATTCATGAATATAAGAGACAACATCTTCTAGCTCTTCAGATTATTACTCAGTATTTGCGTATTAAGAATGGTCATAATGGAGTTTCAAGAACTGTAATCTTTGGGGGTAAAGCAGCACCTGGATATTATATGGCAAAGATGATTGTTTCATTTATTTGTCATATAGCTGATGTGGTTAATAATGACCCTGATATGGATGGTAAGTTAAAAGTTATTTTCCTTCCAAATTACAGTGTTAAATTAGGAGAACTTGTTTATCCAGCAGCAGATTTATCTGAACAAATTTCTACAGCAGGTAAGGAAGCATCAGGTACAGGGAACATGAAGTTCATGATGAATGGTGCTCTGACTATTGGTACACTGGATGGTGCTAATGTTGAGATTAGAAATCTTGTAGGAGAAGAGAACTTCTTCTTATTTGGTAATGATGAGGCTGGTATAGCTAATCTGTGGTCTAATGGATATCATCCAAAGGATCATATGAGTGATGAATTGTGGGAAGTAATCAATCTTGTTAAGGGTGGCCATTTTAGTCATGGTGATAGACAGATGTTTGAACCTCTACTTGATAATCTATTAAATCATGATCCTTTCTGTGTCTTTGCAGACTTTTCTGATTATCTAGATGCTCAGGATAGGGTAAATGCTGCTTGGAAGGAGAGTGATAGGTGGAGTAGAATGTCTTTATACAATATTGCTCAATCTGGTTTCTTCTCCTCAGATAGATCTATTAGGGATTACTGTACTAAGATATGGGGTATTCCTCACTGACATTTGTGGGTATTCGTGGTTAAATAGTGATGGACGCCGGAAGGGTCCACACAAAACAAACTCGCTTTTAAAGGAGCTACTATTATGGGTAACCTAACACGCTATCGCGCTGCGGATCTTCCTGAATTGATGGAAAGGATCTCTCGCAACAGTATCGGACTGGATGATTATTTTAACCAGTTTTTTGATATACAGACAACCTCTAACTATCCACCCTATAACCTTATTGAATTAAACAATCATGAGTCGAAACTCGAAATCGCACTTGCGGGATTCAAAAAAGATGAGCTCAAAGTCTATACGGAGTTTGGAAAATTATATGTGGAAGGCAAAAAAGAAGAATCAAAAGATG
>VTLG01010930.1_pt1 | contig 71859 bp, 121 predicted proteins | sample 4694571 | NCBI WGS metagenome assembly VTLG01 (sample SAMN12604809, study PRJNA352737) | marine metagenome | biome: ENVO:00000447; feature: ENVO:00000209|ENVO:00000569|ENVO:01000036; material: ENVO:00002151; isolation source: viral sequences binned using virsorter ...
GGGGACGATCTTAGGTAGTCTGAGTAATAAATTGTCTCGGTCTTTTCGTGTTAATTGTAACAGCGAAATTGTGATTATCTAGTCTATTTTGTATATCTTTGTCCCAACTGTCGATATCAATTACTCTCTTTAATATGGTTTTGCCGTTGTTAGTTATGACCTTTAATATCTTATCTTCGATATTCTTTCCATACCAATTCTTAGTTGGATAGTAGTCAACAACGGTCTTGAGATTAGGTGAGGTTAATTGCATAATAAAAAGGGAAATTAGGTGGATTAAGTTAAGCATACATCTCCAAGTCTTCCATGACTCGGTGTAGCGCACTAAGGCAATCTACAATATCAACTTTACAATCAGTGTGTTCAATTACATTGTAGAACTTTGTATATAACCTGTAAAAGTCATCACCATTAGTAACACTTCGCTCCTCCATTTCAAATGGTAGATCATTAAGAACTGTTTGAAGTTCTTTAACACTTAGTTTGGTTGATTGCATGTGAAAAATGTGAATGAAGGACGATTAATAAAAAAAGATATGTATCATTTACTGACACATATCTTCAAATCTTTGTTGTGCAATAGACCCGACATATTCTTCGAGGATTGCTACATCTTGAGACTGTAATTGTTTGAAATTGGGTGTTACTAACTCCTCCCAAGTTTCATCAAATAAAGTTTCAAGAATTGATTCATTTTGGATGCAAGACATAGACTTAACCTCATTTGATATATTAATAATAACACTTTTTTAGGTGTTATGGGTGAAATAGTGGACAGTTTGTGAACTGTCATTTAGTTATACTTTTCCTCCTCACTTTCTGATATATTGTTAAGCATATCACGATAAGTTTCATCATCAAATGATAACTCTATCTCTTCTTTCATTTCTATTTGATTACATTTATCAAAGTCTTCTTGTAGGGTTTGGTATATAAATTGTTCCATTGATTTGATGTCCATGCTATCAAGAATTAGATCGCAATACTGATTCTTAAGTATCTGTAACTCGGTAGAACTTAATGTCCTATGTGTTACAATCACTTTTGCATCTAACTCACTATTTGTAGCATTGGGGTTTGCAGTTTGACTGTAATTCATGTTAGATAGTTGTGAATAGTACGGTGAGGTTTGATATACTCCCAAGTCCTACAATCAACCTCTTCGTTATCAATGTAACAACGAACATTGTCGGACTTAGATGATACTTTGGTTGGTGTAATATCTTTGGAATTGTTCCAAAAATCATCCCAATCTTTAGGGGAGTTAGTAACATCTTCAATCATAATCTTCATCCTCTTCGTTATCAGCGTCCCAGTCAATTAAGTCTTCTTCATCAATAGGAAACTCACCCAATTTGTAGTTACTAAGTGAACCTATCATTGACCAAACTTTCTCACCTGATAACATATATTCATTGCAAATATGTTCAACTGCATCTTCAACAACTTCGAGAACAGTTGTTGCTTCTTGTTGTAATTGTTGATCCATTTGTGTTAATTAGTAAAGGACAGTTTGTAATAAAAAACGAAGGTATTAAACCTTCGTTAGTTGATATAAATCGGTGATCTTTGTATCGATAGAATCACATCTATCTGAGACACTTATACCACCAATTAGTTCATCAGTAGGGGTAGAATCATCATCATAATTGATGTAATCCTCTAGGGCGACTGAGATTGTCTCCCATTCATCTTCAGTGAAAAAACCTTTAATAGTTTGTAACTGATCGAAGGAATAATCTCTGACTTTAGTTTGCATAAGGTTGATCCTTGTTTGTTACTCTCTTATTATAACCGATCTGGCGACCAATGGGTGAAAATGTGGACAGTTCGTAGACTGTCACACATTTCATTGCTCTTTGGTCTCCCTATTGTCATAATAAGTATCAACAATACCTTCTAATTTAGAGAAGATACTGTTAATTTCTTTGGAAACTAAACACTCAGTTTCATAATCTTTGTAACCATCAATTAGGGTTTCTAGTGTACATAAAATGACACCAATTTCACCCTCAGTTAGTGTTACATTGTGAGGACGATCTAACTCATCTTCAATGTTAGGAATGTACTGTGATCTTTCCATGTTAATTAATACTCAGAACGAGCAAGAAATGGTGTAATGTTATCAATTTTGTATCCTATTACTTTTGCTTTAACGACCTTTTCTTCCTCATCATAGTAATATGCAGAATTCAAATATGATTGAATTTCTTCACATAAATGTTCACCATTTACATCATCTTCATTATCAAGAATGATGTTGCAACTGTAAGTGATTTGTTTCATTTGGATGGGATGAATTCAGGGTTTTTAACTAATACTTTGTGACCTCTTTTTGTGTCTATTACTTTAACATATAGACACCTCTTTTCACTATCCAATGTAGCAAATTGAGTGAAAGATTTACGTCTAATTATTTTCATTCTGCCTCCTCAATCGTGTAGACTTCGTAATCATCATCATCAATGAATTGCCAATCGATAGTATCACTTTGTATGATACTTTCAAGATCATCTTTGCTCTCTGCCTCAACAAATGCAACGTAGTTTGTTACTCTGGAGGCACACAATCTGTATTCTTTCATTGTTAAGAACTCCATACGAATTGTGGTTGATCGAGTATAATATCTCTGACTCTTTCTCTGTCTAAAGTATCACCATCACCCCATTGATATGTAACATTGAAATAGAGATTGTTGTTCTCTTTTGCTACATTTATGCGGCGGGCATACTCTTTAATAGCAGTGAAAATGTCATCCTTAGTTAAACCTTTAATCGGATAAAGATCAGATTGTGGGTTATAGAAATCCCACACATAGTCAATAAACTCTTGTAAATCGTTCATTAAACTAACCCCAATACTTTGTAATGATTAACATTTTGACTAGGAAATTGATGAACTGAAGATACTTCTTCAACAGCAACAATCTTCCCAGTTTTGTTATAGTAATCATCCGCAATTATGTTTGCATAAGTGTAATCATCTGCAAACTGAATTGGATCACTAAAAACAATAAACTTCATAGGAAAAGTTGCTCCAATTAATGTGAAATGTGGTCTTGTCTGTTGCTCCATAAAGGCAGAACTTGACCACATTTATATAATACATGAAAAAACCCCCTAATGGGGGTTTGGTGTGACAGTTTGTTTAGTGTCTACTTTGGAATTGATTCTATCTCTAATACTGTATAATGACCTTTATTGTTTACATCCTTAATCCTAAATTCATAATCTCCATTAACACCAACTGTAATAAATGCCTCAGGATTGTATTCTTTAAGGACGTTAATTAATTGGCGTACGAGCATATTAGTCTCCAAAGATTGAACCAACTAAAACTTCATATTCTTTCACTTCTTTATCATTTAGTCGGGAAACTAAGTCATCTAATAGTTCACCAAGAAGATGATTATCTTCTTTAATGGCATAACCAAGATCTTGAATTAGATCCCTTCGTTGTTGTAATTGAGAGTCAGTTAACATTATTTATATCTCCAAGTAGGGTGAATCTGTCTCGTGAAAGTTAACACCAACAGGTGAAAATTCATTGCGAGAAGTGTCAAATAGTGTTACGACTTTGAGCAACTTATCATCATCAAAGTTCTCAAGTTCTGTTAACAAATCAAGGTAAGTCATGGATAGTTTTAGCGAACAATGTACTCAACTTCGCCATCGGCGATGTCTGCCTGAACACCTAATTTCTTGATGATTGTTCTAATCTTTACATCATACTTAACAGCAACGTCATCAGGATTTGTACGTTTAGTTAATACATGAATCAAGAAATCACACTCAGGTGATGTTAGTTTAGAATCTAACATTGTTTGAGGTTTCATGCTACTACTTCCTCCTTTTCTGGGTTTGGTATTAACGCAGGGATGACATTTGTGTCTACTATGTTATAATTATCATCATAAGAATGACTGATTTCATAACACTCCCATTTGTTATCTGTAGTGAATACATACACATACTCTTCACAAGAGTTAGCATTACTCACATAATCATCAAAGTTTAAATCTAATCTAGGTTCAGTATTTTCGCCTCTTTCATTATAATATAGAGGGCGAGTTTCACCTAATTCTTTTCTATCCCAGTCGTCATTTGAGTCGCATGATGACATATCGCCACCATCAATTAACTCTTCTATCTTCTCTCTAGTGTTAAACTTTGCTTTTAAAGTAACACCTAACCACTGAGGATAACCATCCCAATGATGATAAACAGAGACGATACTTCCGTTGTCTAATTGTAAACCAATTCGGGATCTTGTGGACATAATAATAATAATTAAAGAAAAAAAGAGGGGGCAATGTAATACAAATGATTGCCCCCATTGTTTGTTAGTTAGTTTCCAGCATTACCATCAACGTATGCTTCAATAATTTCTAGCAATTCAGCACCAGTTTGTGCTTCTTCTAGTGAAAAGAAAAGATCGTTGATTTCAGTTGAAACAGGCATTTGTTTAGGTAAATTAACAACAATACCCAGTTTTAAGTCATTTGGTAGGACTATAAGATTTAATTTGCAGTTGATAGTTTCTGATGTAAATCGTATGTAATATAATTTCTTATATCACTAAATTCAGGATCAGTTCCTTCAGGTTGTTTTGCAATACTCTTTTGGAAAGTATTCAAACGATCTGCAATAATACCACTAAGAGCAACAAACTCTTCATTGGTAAATGTGATTGTTTTCATTGAATTCCCTCCATTGATACTAATATAACAGATCCACCAGAGAATGGCGGATTTAGTGGACACTAATCAAAGTGTCACATGGTCTAACGTTTCCAGTCCTTTTTGACTGTAAAGTTAGCATAACTAAACTGTTTTCTATTAACTAACTTATAAGTACCATACTTATTGGACATAACATAACCTTCATGTTCACATTTAACGTCATCAATATAACATTCAATTTCTTGATCTGTTCCTATTGCTGTCATTAATGATAGTTTAATATCTCTGATAAAGTTATACAAATGAAATAGATTTGCATGAAATCCTGTTTCTTTTGCAAGTTCATTTGCATTTAATTCTCTTTGTTCTCTGATAAACTTATTAACAACGACTTTAATTTGTTCACCTTGTTTCTTATCAGGAAACTTAACAAATCGCACCGCAGTTTGAGCAAGTGAGATCTGTAAATCTAATGAGAATGGTGTAAACAATAGTTCTGCGTTAGTTGATAAGAACTTAACCTCTTCTGCACTCGCATCTTTATAGTTAAACTCTGCAATCATTGACTGCATAGTATCACCTTTATATTGAGTATGAGCAGCAAATACAATATCTTCTTCAGTATTTGTATCAAACTTATAGGTAATTGTGTTGGGTGTGTATACACTACCACCACCAAATCCTATAAAATCGCCTTGATAAACTCCCTTAATCCTAGGTAGTTTCTCATAACATAGGTGAAGGATTGACGCAACGTTAGCATTATCTCCATGATTCAATTCTATATCATAATGTGTATAATTGATCTTAATCTTTCTCTTATTAAATACACTCTTAGTACCTACAAAGAACTTATTATTTTCTGGGTTAATTCCCCACACTATAGCAGGCGCACCATCATATTTTACTGATAGTTCGCTATTCTTTTCTTTAAGAAAGTTAAGTACATTTAATGCACCATCTTTTCCCTTATTGAGAATAGAATCTTCAGGATGTTCGAGGTGTTTGTTTTTCATACTTATATTATGACATAAAAAAAGACCCCTATCAAGGGGTCTTGTGCCACTTTGTAGAGTGGTTAGGCAGGGACTTTAAGAGTTCCCAAAACCTTCAAAAGTTCTTTAGTACCTGCCTCAAGAAATAGAAAAGGAATAACAATGACTGAAAAACCATCTAATTCTTTTGCTCTTTCTATCCAAGTCTTAGTTGATACATTAGTTTCAACTTTTGGTGCCTCTGCTTTAACTTCTTCCATGATCTTTGTGACTGGTGTAGTATTTAGAGGGGCAGACTTAGGGGCGGTTGCTGTTACTTTGCGAGTGCGACGCTTTCTTGAAGTGGTTGTTGACTTCTTGGCAGCAGTTGCAGTTGGCATAAGTGTCTAATTCGTTTGGACTCCCTTAGTATAGTGCATTAGGGTTGCCATGTACTCAAATGTAACAGATTTGTAACAAAAAAAGACAGTTTATTAAATGTCACAGTCCGCCTCTGGTCTTATGTATTTTCGTTTTATACTAACTTTCTTAGAGTTACTATCAATCAAGTCCTCCAATTCTTCTATACTATTTCCTACATCTTTCTCTTCAGAATAGAAGAACAATGCTTCACTTAGTAAGTTATATTGTTCATCAGATAGGTTTACTTTGATTTCATACATTATAGTAAAGGTATATTAAAGGACATAATAGTTCTAGGTTTAGATGATAACGTAACAGGGCATTCATGCAACAATAGTGATGGAAATGCAATAATATTGCCTTCCTTAACTGGAGGCGTCGCCTTACCTATTGTACCATAAAAAGGATTAGGAAATGGTGAATAAAATGTTGTTGCTTGATGTTCATTTTCATCAAATTCAACATATAATACACAACTAATATTCATCATGCCATGATTATGTGCTCCATGATGTTGACCGTCACTATATCTTTGTGACCATAATTGCCACTTATCGAGCGAACCAAAAGGGCAATCGCCATTATATCTATCACTCAAACCCTCTGTAAATTCATTAGCAATAACATCAAGATCTTCCTTCATTATATCTACCCACTCATCAAAGTATGGTGGTCTAGTATTATATTGAAAGTAATCTGTATCACATTCATTGTTATCATCTTTCTCAAATTTGAGAAGTTCGAGCAACTTAGGTTTCTTATTTGCCCAGTCGATAACATCAAATTTCACAATGCCAATGGCAAATAGCATCAATGGTTCAATCATTTCTTCTTATAATTCTTTCGAGATTTGCGTTTAGAATACATTTTAGTTCCCTTATCTTTCTTTAAGTCTGCTTTAAGTTTCTTAAGAAATTTAAGGTGGTTAGGATAAACTAATTGATTTAATTCTTTCCTAGTTTGTCTTTCTTCTTTACTCATCTACTTTATCATTTAGATCTTCAAAGTAAATACCATTTATTTCATCAGTATTCCATTCAGTTAGATCATCTAAGAATAAATCCACATCATCATCTTCATTGCCACTATACGTCATTTCGTGCATAATTGCTTCAGCATCTTCAAGACGAAGTTTATCAACTAAGTCTGTCATTCTATCAGCATAATGATTGTCAATTTCTTCAAGGCATCGTTGACGAATCTTATCAATTTGTCGCATAGTATGCCTCCATGATTTCTATTATACTATCTAGTCTACTTCCTGGCAATAGAGACTTGTGCTTCACCTTTTGTAAAGATAGTGTCTACAACTGACTTTAGACGCCTCTCTGTACCTATACCAATGTTAGAATATACTGGTACAAATAATTTGCCAAATGGTTTATGATATCCCTCGAAATTGCCTGGGATTAGGTCACCAGCATCAATATGTCGTTTGTCGTTATCATGTAGACGAATAACTCTACCAATAGTTTGTGCCATTGTGATAAGATCTAAGTTTCTAAGTAATATGCAACCAGTTAATCCTGATACATTCATACCTTCAGATAGTATACTATGATGAAACATAACAAACTTCTTAGATTCATCCTTACCCCACTTATTCATAGTATCAAAGAATAGTTTCCTTGATACTTTCTTACCATTAATGATAGCACCAAACTTAGAAGTTATGTGCATAACATTATACTTCATTTCATGGCATATTGCCATAAAATCTGTTTTGGTAAGTAGTTTATGAATATTACTGGTAGATTTGGCAGTTATTAACACTTTAGTCATGTGATCTTCAGTCTTAAGAGCATCAAGAATTGCCTCTTTCTCTATCAATTCTTGACTCTGAAAGAATCCACAGTTATACTTCTTTGCCTTAACTTTTGGTTCTAAAATATAACCTTGCTTAACCAAGTCAGGAGCAGGTACATCAACAATTCTCTTGCCAAATATACTCTCATCATTCATACCAGTCCTAACAAGAGACTCTTTAGGTGTAGCAGTAAAGAAATAAGAACGACTCACCTTAGTGGCAAAGTGTTTAACTGACTCAATATAGTTCTTCTGAACACTATTATGTGCCTCATCAAAGTATATTGTATCAACATCAATCGTTGATCTCATTACTTTATGAAGTGACTGATATGTTGAGAAGATTAATTTGTGACCACGACTATTCTTATGCCAAAAATATATCTTATCTATTGCAGTTGTTGTCTGATAGGGTGTTTCTCCACTATGTACATGTAATACATTCTTATCAGTAAGCATAGCACCTGTAAGAACTTCCATGAATTCTTTACATAATTGTTGTGCTAATAGTATTCTAGGAGCAACAACTACTATGGTCTTGTTATCTCTATTACCGAGATTAAATAGTTGCCTTTCAGCATCTTTTATCATACAAATAGTTTTACCACCGCCAGTAGGTACAATGATTTGTCCCTTACTGTGCTTCTGCATGGTATCAACTATCTGTGATTGATGTTCACGCAGTTTCATAGTTTTGTGTCAATAATAATATTATACATGAAAAAACCCCTGCTGTGCAGGGGCATGTGACAGTTCTAGAACTGTTTCAACAGTTTCTCTGTCTCAGGGTCAAACACTTCCTTCACTCCTTCAATGTTGCTTAACCAGTCATCCTCATTAGTATTAGACAACTGTTCGAGGATCTCGTAACCAACTTCAAATTCATCCATAAATCAAATTCATTGAACTGATAGTATTATGTCATGCCTCATATCACAAGGCAACCAGCAGTGGACACTTATCCAACTGGTGGCGCTGGTGCTGGTGGGGCGTCAGGATGTTGACCAACTTGAGCATCCATATCAAACTTATTTGCTGCTGTCTCATACTCTTTATTACCTTTAAGTAGGTTAATATCAGCAACTAGACCAACAATATCATCTTGTTGTTTAAGCAATGCTGCATGAACCATTGACTCTAATGATGTTAATCTCTCATCAAGATTACCAATAGTTTTCATAGTTTGTTGCAGTTGTTTCTCAAGTCTGCCAAGTTTCCCTGACTGAACTTCTAAGTTTGCTTCTGGAGCATTAAGTGAATCGTAACCCATAGTATTGTCAAATCTGTAGTATTTAGAGGATCATTTGTATGAATTTAGAGGCGGAAACTACTACCATAAATGATAACATTGCCACCACATCATACGCCTTAGTTCTTACAAAGAATGGTATGCTTAATAAGCATGCCGTTGCATGTAATATTGTACCATAAAGTACACTAACGTGCAATACAATAAAATAGGCAGATACGACCAAGACTGATCCTATCTGCCTGCTAATAGTTACTGTTCTCATCTTAAGTAAAGATAACCACCTGCCCAGTCGCAGTTGGCATACATTGCCTCACGTTGGTTAATAATCCTCATATCATATCTAACAATAGCAGCAGGAGACTTCCAAGAAGCAGGTTTGTAAACTTCACCTGTATTCTTATCAACAAAGGCATGAACTGAACCATCCCTGTACTCGCCATCACGGCAGTCTTGTTGGATGATCTTATAATATTTCCTACCTTTTTGGATGCGAAACTTCATTAGATCCTCATCATTTTCAATCTTCCTTACTCTTTCTTGAAGATATGGTGAAGGTGCTTCACCTTGATTGTTTCTAATTGCAGAGCGTAAAGAGTAATCTTTATACTGTGCTTCCAAACAACGGCATAAATCAGTTGTCCATCTTAATACTAATACTTTCAACTGTGTTTCAGTTGGTTGAGTGTAGTTTTCTGGCACTTTGATTGATGACATAGTTCACATTATATAAAAGAAAGTGTGAGAGAGATTCAAATTAAAGAGCATTTTCCACTGGGGTCGCTCACTCTTGCCTCTCACATTTATATAATACTATCAAACGTCATAGACCGCAACCACCTTTGTGCCAGTTTCCTGACTGTCCTTATCCCAGTGTCTTATAACACCAGCAACAATAAAAATATTGGTGGTAAGGTAAGTGAGCAGAATAAGACTCCTAATAATACAAACTGTATTATCGTACTTTGCAGTTGTATTATCCGAGAAACTTCCCAAGGCATACTTCCATATCCTCCAAATCATAAATCTGCTGGGTCAGATGGCATATTATTAGGTATAATATTAATTCTCAATCTATCAACAACTGCTGGAACCAGTTTGCTACCATCAAATGAACAAGATCCATCTGCTTGTTTATTACCAAGTGTTTCACACAATGCTTCACCTACCATTTCATATAAGAATGTAGTTATTTTAGGTGATTTAGTGATGTATTCTATAACTTCAAGAGTCATAGCATCAGCAAGTTTGTTTACTGTCTCTTTAGATAGTGTCATTTTATGCTGGAAATAATGATATATTGTCTGTACCATATCTACCCATTGCCTCAGTTAAGGCATCAGAATACACGGCACTAATACTTTCAAACTGTGTCTTATGTAATCGGTTGTTGATAGTAACCCAGCAAGTCCAGAGCATAATAATAAAAATAGGGTGCGAGAAACAAAACTCCCGTAGAAGTTTGTTTCCCTGATAGTATTATGACATACTACTCAGGATTTGGCAAGTCACTCATGCCATGAGGCGGATTTAACTCCTTACTTGTGCCCCAATGATCCGCCAATCCCTTTCTGGCATTGAATGCCCTCTCTCTTTCTTCCTGAGTTAGATTAACAACTCGCCAACCATAATCACCATTAGTTAATACTGTAGGCATGAAGTTCATTGCTATAGTAACTCTATCCTCGCCTTCATTAACATTATATCCATGTATTACTTGTGATGGGAATAACAATAACTCTCCTTCATTTGATAATACTTTATTGTCCTGATTGTAATCTGTATACTTAATTGGCAAATTGTTTAGTGATGGTTTATATTGTTGATATAAACTCTCAGAGTTACTAAAATGTGTAGATACATGTCCTTTTGTATCATCATAGTTCACATAATATACACCACTTAGATAAGAATTACCATGACAATGTGGATGTTGATATGCTCCTACTCCTGAGATATTAAACCAACTATCTGTTACTTGAATGTGTTCTTGTATATAATCTCCTTTAACATCACGAGCAAATATTAATGCCTGTTCTTCCATCCAACTTCTTAATCTGCCGTATCTTCTTTCATCCATCAGGACAGAATAGTGTCCTATATGTTTTAAATTACCACTATTAACATTATATTCTAAATCATTAACATTCTCACTCAATATATGTTCCAGCACAGTTTCTTTCACCTTATCAGCAAACGGGCAAGGTATAATTGCAACTGGAGTAGGTAAAATACTTAAAACTTCCATGTTATTCAAAATTAGGATTGTCCCATAATCTACTTCTAAATGTAGTCATGGCAGTGTGTCTCTCACTATTAGTTAGTGGTTCAACTTTAAAAGAATTAATATATCTAGGCATCAGATTGCTGGATATAGTAATTCTATTAGGAGTGTGGTTAGTTCTATAACCATGAACACAATTAGCACGCCAAAGTAACAATGAACCCTCTAATCCTACCACTTCATTGACTTCATTATACTTTGTTTTCTTATCATTTGTCAACATATATGGTAGGTAATCAGGATACTGTTCGCTATCATTAGGTCTGTAGAAATATGTTGGTGAGTGATACAATTCATTGAAACTTACATAATATAAGGCACATACAACAGAATTAATATGATAATGTGGTCGTTGATAACCACCAGCATCACATACATTCATCCAACTATCTGTTAATACATACTCAGATGTATCGTAGTGAAGTATATCTCTGGCATATATCTCTGCCTGTAATTCTATCCACTCTCTGAAATCTTTATACTTATCATTAGATAACGGTGAGTAATAATCAAAATGTTCTAATGATTTCTCAGTAGAATCTCTTTTCTTATGTTCGTATTCCTTACCATGATTGCCAATCTCATCTATAATTAACGACTTAACTTTCTCATGTTCAGGATATAATACCACGCCAAGTTTGACTGGTAAAATATCTTTAATCCTCATGCCCAGTTCCCCATACTTTCTCTACAAAATCAGTTGGCAATGTCTTAGGATCACATGAAGATGTATTAAAACTAACTGTCCATCTCTCTTCACCACTCATATTAATTCTACTACCATGCTCTAACCACGATGGAAATAAGTATAAATGATCTTCTTTAATTGGTGCCTCGTGTTGATATTCATTATAAATGGCATCTTTTATATTATGAACACACATCATGTATGGTTGTAATGGTGATACCATATAGAAATTACCACTCTTATCTGGTAAATCAATATAAAATGCACCACTAATTACACTAGACTCATGCCTATGTCTCTCTGTAAATCCACCATGAGGCAGTATATTATACCAACTACCACTAATTACACATGGAAAGTTACCCACTTTATCAGCATAATGATTAACACACTGCTGAAATGCAATCAATATTGGTTCAGACTTTGGATCTCTCAGTGGATCCCAACCACCATGAGATGACACTCCGCCTACTGCCAATGAATGAACATCATGTTTACCACTAGATTTAATATGTTGTTTGAATTCTGCAAGACCTGGCGCACCAGACAAATCATACTCTTCAAATAATACTGGGAATAGATCCATGTTACCACTTACTATAATCTATGTTAAGAACGACTCTCAGGTCAGCATCAGTAGATGATGTACCAGCATGTAATAGATCGCCTGGAAATATCACTGCCCTATTCTCTTTTGATACTACTTTCTGTCCATCCTCAAAATATGTATAACCATTGCAATCATTGAAATATATCACACAAATAGTATAGTTTGGTATGTTCTCAAATGGTGGATCTGGCGTCTCAGAGGGACCCGTAATGTCTATATGTAATGGTTTCTCTTGTATCTCTTGAGTTCTTGCTGTTGCATTAAATTTAACACGCCTAATACCAAATGGATTAAGTGTGGCAAATACTGGTCGAATCCTATTAAAAACATCACTTATAGGAGAACAGTCAGCATAACAGGCATGAGAGAACTGTGGACAACCATCATCTTGTTTTACAGAGTTAGGGGCATAATACCATGGCATTTGCCCACCAAGAACATAGTCCTTGATGGGCGTAAATACCTCCTCTGGTAAGAAGTCATCATAAACTTCTATGTTCACATTGCCTCCACTACTCTCATGTAGATCTGAACCATAGGATCATCTTCTACAACATTTGCCTCTTCATTGAGGACACCTTTTTTGTTAATGATGTCCTTCAATGTATCAGCAAGTAGGATTGCTTGTTCTTCCTTTAGTTCTATGGTTACCATATCTCATCGCTCTTCTGTTTGTTTACCGTATTGAAAACAAGTTGTGCGTTTTCATATACTGTCTTTCCGCCTTGAGAATGTGGGATAATGTGATCCATACGTGTTACATCAGTGTTGAGAGCATCTTCTAGTGAAATGTATTTACCTGTAACGGCACACTTATGTCCCTGATCTGTCCAGAGTTGTTGTCTAAAACTGTAGGGAAATACTCTCTCCTCATCCTTTTTTATGATTAATCCCCTCTTTATGAGGAGAGGGATGAATTCTGTGAGAATTGCATCCAACCTATGTTGAATCTTAGGATCAGTGTTAGCACCATATAGATCTAACCATTTTCCTTCTTGTGTTCCATTAGTAGTCCATGTTCTTAATTTGCCATTCTCATCTAGTTCATTAATTTTACCATGTAACCACTCCTTATAGGTAAGAAATAGAAAATTTAATCTTGGTTTACGATTTTCAGTTGCTAGAGAGTAACCCTCTTTTCCGATCTTTGTCAAGATAATATGAAGATCAATAAGAGTATTACGTTGAGGCGCTCCTATATTCTTATATCTTTTGTCATCCTTTATCCTAACTTGAATCTCTTTACCATTCTTATCCACATCAGTGTCATGTGTCTTGGAGTCAGTAATGATTTTAACAAGAGGGAAGAAAGTCTTCTCAAAATACTCTATGAATTTAGGCAAATTCTCCTCTGCTGGAGTATTACCTTCGTAATCTTTATCAAGAACTTTTGGTGACCAAGACCTGCACTTTGAGAAATTGGCATGAGCAAAGAAGTTATTGAGATAACCCAAGTAAGCACAGAACTTGTACCTTCTAGCATTTGCCTCAGTAACCCAACCATATTTTTCAAAGTAACCTTTGTACTTATCATTTAGATCTCTAATATCATTACAAATCTTAGAAATCTCACAATTACGAATCTCATCATCTGATAGATCAATGTTATCATTCAGATTCTTGAATAGATCTCTACGATCTTCTTCAGTTAATTCGCTATATGTCTCTATAGTAAAAGATTGCTTCTCAAGTTGTTCCACCAACTTAACATAATCACCGCCAGAATGAAGAAGTTCTTCACGATTCATAGTATCTCGAAGTTGAACAGTTCCTACTGATCTTCTCTTACCATACTCATCTTCTTCACATAGAGTATAAATGGCAGCAATCAATCTAACTTTATTATCATACCAATCAATTATAGTATCTGCTCTGTTACCACCATCAACATGTATCCATTTCTTACCTTCAGCAAGAAATTCTTTCAATCTATCAATGTAATGTTGATCTTTAGTTGAATTACAAATACTCTCCAAATATTTAATATTAGGAGTAACATTAATCATGTGCAATAAAGCAGTCTTTCCATACCCAATCGCTACATTGCTAAGGTATTTACCCTGCTTATTATCACTTTCAGTTCTCCAGACAGATTCTCTTTGAACTGATCTGTCTCTAGCAGTCACCAACAATTCTTTATGTAGGGATGCCAAGTTCATGTATTTTGTCTCTCCATTCAGGATGCGGAGAAACTTTGGTTCTTCAGTCATTTGTTTCGTGAAATTGGATGTATTCTCGAAGTGTCGTCACGCATTACTGCATCAGACACAAATATAATATAACAGACCCGCCAGAACTTGTCAAGCGATCCAATTTACGAACTGGTCTCCTCTGTTTTCTCTGTCTCAATGATCTGCAGCATTTCAAGGGCACCCTGTACCTTGAGGAATTCCTCTTTCTTCACTTCAAACTGTTTTTGGAGTGCTACGATCTCCTCATTTAATTCTTGCGCCCTCTTCTGAAGTTGCTCCTTATGATCTGCCATTAGTAGGTAGTAAAATATTATATATTATACCACCAATAAATAAAAGTGGCACGTAGTATAAAATTTATGGACTTGACCAACAACAGTTCTCAGCAGTACCATACTGAAGCAGAGATAGACGCAAACCCTGAACTACAAAGAACTGAAGGCAATCCTACTATTGCTAGAGAAATGATGTGGCATACAAAGGTATATAAATCCCTTGCCACGTTAGGAGACTTCCTATGCTACGTATGGTACTATGACCATGATTACGACCCTCTAAGAGTCACTACAGGGTCAAAGAGAATCCATATAGTGCCATCAGAGGAGAAGTTAGAGGATTCTCTTGATATTAATAAGTATTTCAATCAATATTCTAATCTATATCCTGAAGGGGCAATATATGTAAACCCTATCATCAGACGTAATGGTACTAAGTTTCAGAATAATAAAGACGTAAAAGACTGTGTGAAGTATTTCTCAGGTGTTGCTGGACATTATGGTGCGGATCCAAGCAAAATAGTTGCTACTGACATACAAGATGGAGAAAAGATATATGATATGACATATGACGTTAAATCATCTGGTGTATTCTCTGACGTATCTAATGACACACTGGAGAATCTAACATCGGGACCTGTAGGTGGTGGAAGTCTAGATAAGAACTATGAAACTGTCTTTAGTTCTGGTTCTATCTCAATGAGTAATATCAATAGTAACTTTGGTGCAGGATATGCCCTTGGTAATTACTATAGAGGATCTGGAATCGCAAATATATCACAGAATAGTCATGTTCCTACAAGTGGATCAATATCATTCAATAACCTAAGAGGTTGTTGTGGTAAGATCACTGCTAATGCCAATGGTAACTGGGCACATGCACAAGCAAGATGGGAACTATTCTCTCAAACTGAGTGGGATTCTGGTATTACTAAAGTCATTAACATGAACTATAACGTAGGTTCTAATGATACTGGTAACCCTGCTGTTAGACTTAATAACTCAGGTGGTGGACAAATAACACTTAACATTAATAATGGTTCTGGTGGAGGAGGCGGATCAGGAGGACCCGCATGTAGAGGTCATTCAGGATCAAGAGGAGGTGCCAACAGTGGTAATGGTGGATCAGGTGGTCTAGCATTACACGTTGCAAGTCCAGTTAGAATACCATCAGGTCACTTCAATGGTCGTATCGCTGCAGGTGGCGGCGGAGGCGGAGGCGGCGGCAAAGGTGGACAAGGTGGTGGAGGTGGTAACTCAGGTGGATATAAATGTTCTGGTTGGTTCTGTCATAGTCAATACCGTTGGTGCCGTGGTGATGGAGGCACTGGAGGTGCAGGCGGTAATGGCGGACAAGGTGGACGAGGAAATGGATATTATTGGGACGGCAGTAATAATTGGTGGGTTGACTCTCATCATGCAGGGCAAGGATCTGGACTGGGAGGTTCAGCAGGTGCTAATGGAAATAGTAGGGCAGGAGGAACTGGCGGATCAGGAGGAACTGGCGGATCAGGTGGCGGACACGGCAGTAATGGTGCTACAGGAAATACAGGCAGTACAGGTGCAAACGGAGGCGGTGCTGGTGCTGGATGTAATGGATATCCAGGCGGACAAGCAGGTAAGGCAGGATCAGGTGGTGGATCTGGTGGAGGTGCAGGCACCAAATACACTACAAGTCACTCTGGAAGTATTAGTCTAATATAATCCTTTATCTATTTGAGTCTGAACACCATATGTAAGTTCAGACGAAATACCCTCGGCATCAGCAGTTACTACAAGTGCTGCAAAGATTGCCTTTGGTTCATTTTCCCAATTACTTATTTCATCTGCCCACTCAGTAGATATCCAATTTCTTGTCTTAGACTCATTAGATATAGTGGTAACAGAATCCTTATGTGATTGATGTCTCTCAGTATATGTGGCAAAATTATCATGGGCAGTTGTACCATGAACAGCATCCTTCTTCCATCGTGGATAGATGCCATACCCTAGACTCTTCACCAAACCTGTTGAGTTGAATTCAATATACATCTGGACACTATTCTTTTCCCAGTCATCCAAGATATCATCAAGACTATACGTTAATCCTTGAATATTCTGATATACTTTTGTATTTGATCTAGTACCAATATACTTAAATACCTCATCTGATACTGATACTGTTGATTTCTTATCTAATCCTATTCTAATAGACTGATTGATCTTACTAAAGATCATGCTGGTTATTTCATAGTCATGTTCTTCTGAAGTAATATTCTCTAATACATCTAACAATCCTCTCAATGAAGTAGTATCACTATTGCCTGTTACTTCTGTAGCAAGTTCACATATTGCATCTATAGTTGCAGAGAATAGTGGTATTGGTTCAAAGTCAACTATCTCAAAATCAAATACACTATTCTGGAAATATACTGCCTTGAATCCCTTTAGGTATGAAAATACTTTGTTGTCAGCAATAGAACCATCAAAGAATTGATACTGACTGATACCTGTAGGTATCTCATATCTAAAACCATATCGATTGCCTTTCTTTGTACTATTACTTATTGCACAACCATTATCAAAATTGTTGGAAGCAATATCAGAATATACATCCACAATACCTCTGATATTATCTACATCAGAACTATTGAACAAGTTAGGATACTTGCCTGAATTAGCGATTGTAACTAAATTGTCTAAATCAACCATTGTTTTCCTTTTTGATAACTGAACCAAGTAATAACAGAGTATCTCGTTCCTTTGGTTACTGGTTTAACTTCGTGCATGAATAGATGATTGCTTGGAGAAACGTGCATGGAGTTTGCATGTTTATCTACATCATGTTCATTCCAAAAACAGAGTTCTCCACCATCATAGTCATCATTTATATTATATGATATAGTTACTGATCCAGCATCACCATCAATATCTGCATGTTTACTTAGGTAACCACCTTCAGGATACTTACATAACCAGTATCCTGAGTATTTATCGTATATGTCTGTTGGTAAGGTTTCAGGGTAATCTTCATATATCTTAGGCATTATCTTGAGATGTGCCTTATGAATCAATCTGAATATCTCTCCATCTTCAGGTTCTAATACTACATGAGATCTATAACCCTTGATATGGTAGTTATGATCTGGTTCTGGTGTATTATATTCTGGAAACTCAAACTCTTCACAAAGTTCTAAGAGTCTAGAGTGATCCTGTGGAGATACCACATCCCTATGATGAAAGATATAGTGAAGTAATTCCATTCAGTCATCCTAACTCTTCGAGTATATATCTGTAAGCACTCATTATATTACCATTCTCTTTCCTAAACAGATCCTTATCAAAACTAACACCATCTCTCCATAGTCTCATGCCATCTGGAGATAACTCATCACCTAGTACCAAATTACCATTGGAATCATATCCAAATTCTAATTTGAAATCAACCAATGTGAGATCCATACTATTAAATACACCCTTCAACACATGATTAACTTCTGTTGCTAAGAAGTCTAGTTCTCCCATTATATCACCATATCCCATTAATCTTACACGATCATCAGTAAGTAAAGGATCATCCTTCTCATCATCCTTCAAATAAAACTCAACTAATGGTTGTTCAAACTCAACTCCTTCTGGAATATCAGTCTGTCTACAAATAGAACCTGCAGCAATATTTCTAACAACAACTTCAATGGGAATAATATCAAGTTTAGTGCAACACATAGAGTTGCGATTTGGCATAGTAATATAATGAGTTCTAATGTCATAATTCTCTAGTATAGTAAAGAGTATTCTAGATATCTCACAACAAACTGCACCCTTATCCTCTATCCATAGTTCTTTCTTACCATTACCAGCAGTAACTCTATCCTCATAATGTATTACAACCTCGTTTGGGTTATCAGTTTCATAAACTGTTTTTACTTTGCCTTTAATAAGAGTCATGGGTGATCTATATCAACATTTAATGTATCAGCATGGACAAATCCAGACATTGATACTCTAGGATTATCTTTATACCAACCATCACGACACACGGCAGTATGCCATAAGTATGATGGATATATCACCATCCTATTGAATACCATTGGAACAAAGAACTCTTCTTCCCATACATCTTCAATCAGTTCAATATCATTATTAATCTTATCATTTGCCTTATCAGAAAAATCATATATCCATTCTTTCAAATTCCAATACTGTTCTGTCCTTCTAAATGCAGTATGTACATTCTCCATATTAACTAAACCTGTTGCCTTATGACTAAAAAAGGCAGTTCCGCCTGGAGGCAGACTACCAATAGCAGGATCTGGATTTAAATATAATACTGACGCAAATATTGCTGGATCAACGTGTGGTTGTACTGATATCCTAGGAACTTTAACATCACTGTGCATTGCATTGATCTGATAACCAACTCTTATTTCTTTGGCATCAATGGTATTAAAATCAGTGAACTCCTTAATGAAGTGACCTTGAAGATAATTAAGTTCTGGAAAATTTAATCTGAGTTTAGACTGATAGCCTGGGAATACTTCATCCTCAACTTCCATATTATTAAACTGCATTGGCACTTTCTGTACCACATTCTCTATGAAAGCATGTGGATCTGCCAATACATTGTCTACAGTTATTACAGGATGATTCTCTAATCGAGTCACCTCATAATGCAGATCATCACTAACCTTATGGGTCTTATCATCAATGATATTCAGTTGCATAACAAGAATCTAATTAAAATTATTTAGAAGGTTTATTGTAGTTGTAATCAGCAATCATACTGAATAACATCCTATGGACATGTTCCAAATATCCCCTATTTTCTTCAGGAATACTCTTAGCAATCATCTCATTGTTGAGATATTGATTAATAGTATCATATAATATTCTACACTCATCTATGCCCATAACGGCACGACATGTCCAGTCACCTTCTTTGAACTCTTTAGGTACGTATTCTGTCACTTACTTGGTTTATAGATTTTGTCTACTTTATCACTCTTTAGTACGTCAATCTCCTTCTTAAGATCCTTAACTGCCTCAACGAGAACAGCAACTATATTTGAGTAAGCAAGAGACTTAATACCATTGTCGTTATCGTGAACAAGATCAGGAAGAACCTTCTCAACCTCTTCAGCAACAAGACCAATATTATGTTGTCCACTCTCCTTATAGTCAAACTCAACACCACGAAGATTTAATACCTTAGAAAGAGCATCAGTGATTGTCGTGACATTATCCTTCAGAACCATAGATGAGTAAGCAGTAATGTTACCACCGCAAGTGAGGTTTGTACCATTAAATGTCAAGTTACTAGATGTAGAAGTATTGTTGGTACTACTGTTGTAAAGAACCCTACCACCTGCACCTGTAACATTATTCGCTGTACCAGCAGTAGCACTACTGAGGTTAGCACTTAAACTACCATTAACTGTAAGGTTTTGAACGGTCATCGTAGTGCCGTTAAACTGTAAGTTAGATGAAGTTGTAGTTACATCAGTAGAACTGTTGTAGATAACCCTATTAGCAGTACCCTTAACGTTAGTTGATGTGGTTGCAGTTAAGGCATTACCCTGTAATGTACCAGTGGCACTAAATGAACCCGAAACTGTTAGTGATGTAACTGACGTTGCACCAAGAGTTGATGTACCAGCAGACAATCCTGTTGGGAAAGCACCCGTACCACCTTGGAATAGAGTACCATTGAAGTTACGTGCCTTAACATCACCATTACTGTCTCTACCCATGATGGAAGCACCAGAAGTCCAGTTATTGTCCTTCATGGTTAGACCATCAAGTAAATCAGCGTTCAAGTTGATACACTTGGCAGTAGATGATGTCTTGATAGGTGGAACAGTTGTTGCAGTTGATTCAAACTGGAATGACTTAATCTGACCAGCAGAACCAGCATCAATGGTCATACTACCAGTTGCACCAGCGTTCAGTGCGGTAATAATACCAGTGTTGGCATATACTTTAGGAGCACATAGACCATCACCACCTGATACCATATTGATTCTTTCTAAGGTAGCAGCATAACCAACAATACAAGTGTAGATACCAGCGTTGGCACATATAGTCAACTGATGAGCATTGTTGCCTGGAGTTACACCATACTTACTACCAAGATATCTGGTAGTCATACCATCAGAATCTACATCATTAGAGAAGTAAGCATCGGGACCTATAAGGTCATCTGTAAATGTAATGTCCTCAGATGTAAGAGTCTTGATGTTACCAATCTCTATATCAGCATCACCACTAGCAGGAACAACCAAATTGGTTATAGTACCATTAGTGATATTGGCATTAGCAACCGTTGCAGTATTAGATACCGTTAGGTTAGTAGCGATACCAGTGTAGATATTAGAGGTTGTTACATACTCTGTCGTTACATGAGATAGAGTTGTAATACCAATATCAGCATACAATCCGTTGGTTACAACACCAACAGTGCAATGCATATCAGTAATGATACCTGCCTTTGCATATAACCAGTTAACTGCTTCAAGGGTTCCAAATGAACCATTAGTTGCATTAACATATGTACCGTTGAATGTACCACCAGTACTCTCTAAGTTACCTACTTTAAGTGTTCCAGTGAATGTACTTACCCCAGAGAAGGTAGACTTCATGGGGCCTTCAATCAATATCTGTGATGCAGGTTTGAATGAAACGTAAGTACCAACAGTCTCTACATCATATAGTCTGGATGTACCTGCCTCATGTGTCTGAGTATAGTGTCCATGATCTGCCCAAGGAAGACCATCAGGAGATATACCACCAGTGGTATTGTATCCCCAGAAATTGGCATTCTTCTTGATAACCAATGTGTCATAAGACACACCAGCAAATGACTGGTTAGCAGCGAAGGTAACGATACCAGATACAAATAGGTCTTTGATCTTAGCAACACCATTAACTTCAAGTGAATCCCTAAAGTTAAATATACCAACACCAGACTGACCAATACCAATCTGATCTACTTTAATAAAGTTTCTATCTCTCTCTTGTGATATAACACCGAACCTTCTCCACTCACCTTCTGCAAATATATGACCTAAGAATCCACCAGCATTAGGAACACCAATATATGAAATATCACCTGATCTTGCCGCTTGAGTAGGAGTAGATATACCAACAGTGAATAGTTTACCCTGTGGTGCATCACCTCTAAGTGAGAAGTTTACAGTTTCAATACCATCTTCAGATGTATTTGTTATCTTCTCAGTGAAGTTAACTGGCCCGTAGAACTGTGTAGTTCTATTGTTGTTGTCTCCACCCTCAACTGTTAGTGATTCTCTGATTAATACTTCATCGAATACTCCAGATGCCCTCTTAATTGTCTCTGCCTCTGCATCATCACCAACATAGGTGAATACAGGTGCCTCAAGAACCTCTTCCTCACCAGTAATAGAGGATAGTTTCTTATATCCAGTGAAGAAATCACCAGAGTCGTTCATACCAGTGTAAACAACAGTACCACCGTCTAGTTCTTTCTTCTGAGCAACAAGTGATTCTGTATCTGATAGAACTCTATCTTGTTTCTGTGGTAATGAGGTTGAATAGTTACCTGAACCATATCCAAGGTACTCAAAGGTATGACCAGATGCACGAAGAATAGAAGGTCTACGCAATTCCATTGCAAGAACATCTACTTTCTTAATGGTAGTACCAGTAATGGCAGATGATGCCAATGTACCAAACTGACCACGAAGTATGTTGTTGATGTTATCGTTAGTAAATCTAACAATCTCAGCATTAATCATACAGTAGTCACCACGTTTAAATCCTTCAGTAGATGACAACGTGATAGTAGTATCAGTTGAAGTCAGTGGGGCATTGATTGAAGTTGATATACCTGTATAGAAGTATGATCCTCTACCACCAAGATTGTTCTCACCAGCAGTTAGTGGTTTGCCGTTAGCAGATATACCACTACCAAATAGTCTAGTATCTCCTACAAGGTAATCTGTTGCAATACCAGCAGTGATGATACCTACGTTACAGACGATACTCCTTAAAGGTAGATCATCCTCTACGCCATCTACAATGAGTTTTCTATCATCAAATAGTGAGTTCTTAGTTCCTTGGATAACGAAACCATTACCAGCAGTAAGTGCATGGTTGTTATCTGTTCTAATAGTGGCAATACCTAATTCACGGTTTAAATCAATATAAGTAACACCAACACCAACGTTTGTTAGATGATAAGTTGGTTGCCTTCTATCGTCTCTGTCTATGAAGTATGGTTGAAGATTTCTTGAAGTTCCAATCTCAACAGAAACAGACTTAGATGTAGGAATATCTACAATCTTAAATGTTCCATTCAACTTAGGATCTTCAAATCCAGATAGGTTCAATCCATCACCAATATTATTAAAGATACCAGTAACTTCAACAACACCTGATACACTAGGAGCACCAGCAGGGAAGGAAGATACTGTCATAGTATTTCCTATACCATATCCGCAACCACCATCTAGTAGTGATACTCCAGTAATAGTACCAGCAGCAGATACATTAACCTTAGCAGCAGCGTTCTTACCAAGTAATGCAGCATTCTCTAAGTCTGCAGCATATATTACTGTTGCAATACCAGATCCATTATTGTATCCAGAGCCAGGATTAGTAACAGTAAGACTCTTAATCTGATTGAATCCATGTTCTACATCAGTATAAAGAGTAACAGTAGTATTACCCGTACCAGTGATAACAGCACCCGTAGCAGCGAAACCTACTTGTTGTCCCTGCATGAAGTAAGCAAGAGATTCCTTAGTAATAGATCTCTTCTTATCACTTGTGATAACTTCACCAACAACCTTAGCACTAGAGTGAGTAATGGTTGGTTCTGGGTCAGAATTATAGTTATCTCTGTCCTGTTGTGGATATAGATTCCTTACGTCCTGAGAGAAGGACTTCATGGATACACCAAATCCAAGGTCTTTATCCAGTGGAATTGATGCACAAGTTAGAATTATATTATAGACACCATCTTGTCCAGCAGTGCCAGGAACATGAGGTTTGTTCTCTTGAACCCTATAAACTGCGAAACTGTCACTTGCCTTAGATCTCTGAACAGTAGGTAGTGCCTCTACCTGTTGTTGTGTAGTTCTCTGGTTAACCTGATTAAGGAATACGCCTGGATCCGTGGTAATACCAGCAACAGCAAACTTCTTAGTTGATATAACATTAGTTACTGGATGGACACCATTGTATCCTAAGTTGAATATACCTGTACTATTATTGGCACTATCAATATTTCTGATAGTTACAATATCATCCTTCTGTAATCTGTGTGACTCTTCTGTAGTAAATGTAAGAGTCTGAGCACTATAAGATGCAGTCTTAATGATCTTGACATTCTTAAGTTGAGTTGGGTTACTTAGGTCAGCACTCAAGAATGATGCACTACTTACACCAACAGTCTTAGATTCCTGTAAGATATAACCAGGCTTAGGAGCACGAGCATTTGTATGTTCTTTAGGTATAACATATCTTGCCCTGTAAACTCTATCAAGTAGAGATCTGTTGTCTACACGACGTTTGATGAATGTAGTACCAGTCTCTTCACCAATAACACCTACACCAATAGTATTAAGGGCAGGGAATATAGTGTTAAACGTTGTACTTGGGTGACCTGATAGATACCAACCACCAACAGTATTAGGTACATTATTAATAGTATAAGTACCATCGTCAAACTGCATTGGATGGCCTGGATCGCCAGGATTCTTATCAGATACAGTAGATCTAACAGTTAACTTACCACCACCATTTGAGATACCAGTGATAGGTCTACGTGAGGCAGCATCGTTAAAGGTAGATGCCAACTGAATTCTATCTGCAGCAAGTGTACCACCAGCAATAGCAAAGTATATCTTATCATTCTGTATTCCACTAGGGGTCTCACCAGTATTACTGAATACTCTGACTTTCTCACCATTAACTAACTGGTGATTCGTCTTAAACTGGATTACGTTAGAAATAATGGCATTAACACCAGAGTTTCTAATAACCTCATACTCTTTAAGAGATGAAGTTCCAATACCACTAGGAACCTGCATCAAGACTGGAGATGTATATGTCTCCTGAACTGCCTGACCAGAAAGAGTATTAACTAAACTTAAATGAAGTTGTTCATCCTTTCTAGCACCAATTCTAAATGAGTCAATCTCTGCTGGAGGTACGATCTCTTCACTATTATATCCAAATAGATAGAATCTATCAGTAACACCAACACCAATAGTCTTTCTAGTATCAATGGTCAACCAAGAAACTGTAGAGTCTTCTCTTGTAATCTCTCTTGGTGGAATAATATGTGTAATATAACCTGTGTCGTCTCTATCAAATGATTCTGGTCTGAATCCTGATGCCTCAAGACCAGTCTGTCCAAAGTTACTGTTAGAGTTAGTAATAGATGCGTCACCACCTCTCTCTGCATGGAAGTGACGAGCATATGCAATAGCGAAAACAGACACCAACTGAACAACAGCGTTGTTCCTAACTCTCATATGAGATGTCTCATATGATGGCTTGTAGATTGCCCTTGAGTTAGAGTGTAGTGGTTTATCTGATTCAGATACAGTAGTAGTATCGTTAAAGATAGCAGTAGTAGGATTATATAATACGAAAGCATTATCATCCTTCTGGATTGATATACCAGTGAACTGGGCACAAACCATAGATTTGAAACCAGTTGCCTTGTCACCATCACAATCTAAACCATTCATACCGTAAACAGAACGGAGTGAGCAGTTAAAGACGTATGGAGATGCAGATCCTACAGTATCAGACTCAACTATAACAGATGAGTTCTGAATTTCTTGTGCAGTAGGTAGTGCATTGCCAGGTACAGTAGAAGTCTGGAATGTAAATTGATTATCATTTAATACTTCATCTACAAGGAAACTACCATTATACGAAGCAATAGCAGTAGTAATACCAGCAATAAGAACAGGAGTATCTTTGAATAATCCATGTGCCTTACTTGTATTAACTGTTATAGTTGCAGTAGGAGTATTACCATCACCAGCCTTAATAGATGTAACACCAACTGGGTCTGATTGTAAATCTCCAACAATTCTAAATTCGTCTACGTTAGGTTCAAAGTCAGTAAAGGTAGGATAATCACCAACTGGACGACCAGATGAATCTCCATAGGCCTTTGCAACCTTGAAGTAATACATATCAAGGTCAGTCAATTGACTATCTGTGCCACCAATCAGCACATTATTCATACCATCAGCGAATGAGAATGTCGCTAACTTATGGTGTGAGAATGTAGGTGTCTTAACATTACTATCATAATCATAGTATGCAGTCTTCTGTATATCTGCATCAAAGATAGTAAAGGCAGTAAAGTAACAAGTACCAGTTACACGAAGTACACCAGCGTACTCCATGTTATCATCTTCTGGATCAGGTACATATAATGGTCTTAGTTTAGTCTTACGAAGGTCAAAACCAATAATAGATGTACCACGAGGCATAATGGCACCACCTTCGGTACTATTATACTTGTATAGTTCATTATTAGGATCTAGAATATCAAAGTTACTTTCAGTAGTAAACTGTGTTAATGAAGTATTCTGCCATCCTGCGTTCTTTCTCTGTTTAAACTCAGCATTACCACCATTGTTTGTTACCGTAAATCCTGGCCTGTTATCAATATAGTGTACGCCTGGATATGCAAGTATAGTTGTTCTGTCTATCTTATCATTATTCTGTCCTGTCTGATATGAGAACCTTGCAGCCTCTATCAGTGCCCTCTGTATAGTTTTAAAGGGACGAGTCTGTGAATTACCTCTGTTCTCGATACTGTCAGTAGCATCGAAATCGCTAGGATTAACATAGAGTATGTTACCCTCAGCATTCTTCAGAAAGTTTTCTAATCTTGATAGAGGCATTGACCTTCAACCTATAGGATTTCTTCTAAGTCTATTTAGACAGGCCAGAATGACTATCTATAAAAATATTTTCTGTGTTATTCTTGTAGTATCGGTATAATGAGCAGTTTGCATGATTGGAGCTTGCAATAAATCAGCTGGAAGTACAACTGCTCTGTTGAACTTCATTCCAAAAGTCATCTCTCTAGTCCATGTAAACTTAGTGTTGTATATATCTTTTCGTATATCAAACTTCTTCCATTCTCTATCCTGATCAGCATACATATTCTTCAAATCTTCAACTACACTTGTCTTACCAGCAAAGTTCCATACATTTGTACCACCAAAACATTCCTTATCGGGATTCAAGAATACCTCTATGGTGAATTGAAATGGAGATGGGTTATGAGTGTACCATGTTTGAAATGGCACAAGTGCTAAAGGATCCTCATCAATTACCTTTTCATCCAGATAATCTGTAATGAACCACATCAATGACATATTCTGAGAAAGCTGTCCCATATGAGTCGGTCTTCCCCAATGATCTTCATCACCAAGAAGTTCTTCCCATAATTTTTCAGTATGTCTCCTCAATTCCTCAGTCTGCCATGCTCCTCTCACACCATCTCTATGATTCGTCAAAGGTATATCTTTCTGTCTTGGTATCTTTAAAGCAAGTTGCCTAACCTCTTCAGGATTCTCATAAAGGTTATCAATAACCATTGCACTTCGGTTATCAGGGCCAATATCAACGATGGCCGTGATATCCATCATAGGATTTAATTCAAACATTTCTCTTCTGATTTCTCCTTCACTAATTTTTCAACAACAGAAGCTACATGATTCATCGCATCTCTAACCTCTGCCTCTTGTCCCGACTCCTGATGATAATCTTTACCAACAGGTGCATAGTGTCTCGTGTAGAGTGACCAACGCCACAGTTTCATGTCCCTACTATACCAGAATTGTAGTCTCATGGGTGGATTTAGTTTACCTTTATATAGGAGGGGCCTTACACCCCTATGTGTCGATTGGGTAACAAGGACGACATAAACCCCGATTGCCCCTTAGGCAGTGACGAGTTCGTCAGTGCGGGCAAATTCTCTTGTCATAAGACGAGAGAATGCTACGATGTTATTCGCAGCGGTGTCGATGTTATTAGCATCTGTGGTTTGCTTATCCAAGCAGGTTTCAGTCATGTTCCTTATACCCTGTCGAAACCTTGGCACCCCCATGACTGCTCCTGCTGGGCTCGAACCAGCGACAAATTGATTAACAGTCAACCGCTCTACCAACTGAGCTAAGGAGCAAAGGTGGAGGTGAGGGGAGTCGAACCCCTGTCCAGAATGTAGGTGACATCACCTATCCTCAAAAGAGGATGCCTCCAGACGGATTTGAACCGCCGACCTTGGCTTTACAAAAGCCCTGCACTACCGCTGTGCTATAGAGGCGAGGTGGGTAGAGTTGGATTTGAACCAACGTAGGCAGAGCCAAGGGATTTACAGTCCCTCTCCTTTAACCACTCGGACATCTACCCTTCCGAAGGTGTCAAGAATACATTACCAGCAATGGTAGTTCCTGTGCCGCCACTGAGAACATAGTGTTCTACAAATGATGGGAATATTATTATATCACCATTATGTAGTTCTGGTCTATAGTCCATCGTGAAATACTCATCATACATGGCCATCTGGGATTCCACCCTAAACCTATAAGGATTAAGGAAGACTGTTCTGGATACATCAACATCCTCATATAATATAAAACTCCACTGTGAATAACAGTGGATATGAGGATCTTGAAAATCCTGATTAGTATAAGTATTCCTCCAGATCTCATCTATCTTAGCAGCACCATACTTAACACCAATGGTATCAATGTTTCTACTAATGACTTCAGATAAGTGTTCAATAGTCTCATGACTAACTTGCTTATTAGTTCTGAGACTGGTCATCAAACCTGACCTAAAGGTAGGTTGTTGACTCTCATCTATGACTTGAATCTTCTCTAAATCTACCTTATCAATGAAAAATGGAACGGAGAAGAACTCATTCCGCATCTTTCTTGATATCTTGGTGTAATCGTTCTAGTGCTTCTTTTACTTCAGGAGTCTCTTCCCATTCCCAAATTTGACTATGCTTGTCGTTCTTCTTCTTGATTGTGTGTGTGCGTTTTACCATTTTCAATCTCCTTATGTAAGTAAGCAATTTCATTGTTGAGACCTAGGATCTGTCTCTCATTCTCTTCTGAGGCCCTTTCCAATGCCCTTACTTTATGATGTAAATCGGCAATGGCAACCCCAAACGCATCAATATTTTGAAGTAATAAGTCATTACCAAATGCTGTTGGGTTGTCACCTTTTGCAGCATAGGCCATGTCCTCAACTTTATCACACCTCTCCTTGTACTCCTCCATGTCCATAAGTTTTTCCTCCTAACAGTAGTCCATGTAAACATTACCAGAAATGGTAGTCCCTTCATTACCAGAATTTACCATGTGCATCAAGAATGATGGAAATATGATAATACTTCCTGGCTCTAGGTCTGGTTTATAATCTAAAGGAAATGCCTCCAAATTATTACCCATTTGATTCTGGATCAAACCCATTGATGGGTTTAAAAAAGAAGTCTTGGGACGGAGATCAACATAAATGATGAAACTCCACTGACAGCCTGGATGAAGATGGGCATCTTGATAGTGATGCTTATCATATCTATTATACCATATATGCCCGAATTTGGGGTTTGCCCCCAAAAGATTTCCATCATATAAATTCTGATTGATTATACTAGATAAGTGTTCATATGCCTCATTTTCAAGAGGTAGTTTCTTAGCGAAAGTAGATGGGACACCTGCATCCCATGTGGGTTCAGTTTCCATCTCTGGTAACTTAATCTTCTCGATGTCAACCTTATCTTCAAAGATAGGAATAGCAAAAATTTCTTTCTTCATTACGTAATTTCTTTCCAGTTAAAGTCTTCTATCTTCTCAGCTTGCGAGAGTTGTCTCTTACCTTTAGCATTGAGGAATCCTATTGCCTGTAAATAACCCCAAGCTTGAGTCTCATCCTCGTTTCTCAACTCTCGTAAACTGTCTGCACCACCTATATAGTGATTGATTTTTGGTACTGCGGCATTAATAGTATTATTCATTTCTTCCTCTGCTGCAGCAATGGCAGCATCATAAGTACCACAATCGCCTGGAATACTACCGCCTGGAGGAGTATTCTCATATGCCATAGTAGTATTAGCAGTTCCACCAACAGCAATAACAATCTGATGTCCTTCTGAAGCATATATTGGATCTACTGCACTGCCATCGGCATCAAATGGATAATACACTGGCCAATTGGTAGTTCCTATCCAATATTCTGCCCTACCATTACCAACGGCAGGTTCTGGTTCATCCTTTATCTGACTCCACTGTGCAACAATATCAGGATCACCGTTATTAATAAGTTCTAACTTATGTCCTTTACCTATCTGAGCACCTTTAGCAATAGCAATCTCTACTGGATCTATTGGGTTCTTAGAAGATTCAAAGTCTATATCTGAAGTATCGCCTGGTCTTACAACTAAGAAAGAACTATTAATTCCTGTAGAACTTGCTGGTGCGCTCAATGACAAATTATAATAAGTAGATACAACACCAACATAGAATGATGTACCAATAGTAGAGGCAATACTTGCACTGACTGGATTACTTAAAATTGCATAGTCTAGAGTAACACTCATGGCACTTTGAATACCATTGGAAGTTGTATAACTCACAATACCTATAGCAGTACCGAATCCAGTAATTTCTGTATTATTAGGTATCATTCCTCCACCAGTCTTATTTGATGCACCATAGAACTTATCACCAACACTAAAGTCAGTTATAAATCCTACCTTCTGATCACCATAAACTTTATTATCTCCTGATGTACAGAATCCAGATACGGCATATGCTTTAGCATCATAACTGGTAGTACCTATACCAGTCACTGCTGTTGAAGAACCTGCTTGAAATATTACTGCATAATCTAATGAGTCAGTAATATAATCTCCAATTTGAATAGTTTGGATAGAAGTGTTTGTTGCTAAACCAACCATATCACCAGCATCTTCATCCTGTAAAACAAGAGATGCACTACCTACAATAGCATCTGCATTATCAATAATCTCTACTACGTTAGATCCATACTCTCTATTCTTAGGATACTTCCAATACTTTGCACCATAATATCCTAAGAACTTATATGTGGCAGGATCTTTTACTACCTTATAAATTTGAACATCTTGATCATACCAGTTATTATTTGATTCTTGAAGTTGCCATGCAAGATCACTCCTACATCCATGAGTAATTCTGGCACGATATGCAGTCTCTACTGCCTTAATCTTAGTATTGATAGGTGAAATAAGAGGAGGTATCTTATCATCCAACTTATTAATTAACTCGTCATACTCATCAATAATAACATCCTTAAGGGCCAATTGCTCCGCAATAACCTCAGCCTCTGTTGCAGACTGTTGTTTACTATCTCTAAGTCTCTTGGCTATTGCCTGTGGATCTGCCATTGTTTCTTAAGTCCTCATCGTTATTTATTGGACAATTCCAACCATTGTTCAGGATGTGTTGATCCCTGTGAGTAGTCAGAATACTCTGGTTTTAAAGTAACTCTTATATCGCCAGGAATAACTATTCTTTCTTCCTGTTCGTTAGAAACTCTTTGGGTACTATGTATGGTATCAGCGGGGAATATTACCACCGTACCTTCTTTTGGAGTAACCGTATAATAATTACAATTATATTCATTAAACATCTTTATCAAATTTTTCTGATTAGATGTTTCAAATAAGCCTCCAACAGATTCATTTCTATTAGTATTCTGCATAAGTAATAACCTATCAGAATTCTCATCTGTTTTAACATAATAAATGAAACTTAGATTAGTTTCATTATGGTTATGAGGTTTCAATACTGGCACTTCGGGGTTATGAAATCCAGTCCACGACTTAACTACATGATAACTAAGTTTATCATAATCTACATTAAGAACCTTATAATATTCATCAATATGACTACTTAACTCAGTAAAGAATGAACTATACTTTGGATCATTATGTAGAAATATTTTACCAGAGAACTCTGGACTCTCATTCTGATACCCATTAAACCAATAATCCCTCAAAGAACTTAAGTAGTGCTTAAATTCCTCATGGCACTCAACTTCCCCTTGATATACAATCAACGGAAAGATTTTATGTATCCTCATAAACCGTTAATATTATACTCCTTATTATCGCCTGGATAGTCCCTTGGTGTCAAGCCCTTGTATTCAACATGTAATGGTTCTCCGAGTCTATTGGCCCATATATCATAATAACAATTGATAGAAGTTCCAGTGCCTGACTTGATTTCTACCTTTGTACCCCAATCAATAACATCACCTACATATAGATCCTGTGGATGATTAATTGCAGTTAATTGAACCGAAATACTCTCTGGATCTATCAATCCTTTCCAATAATCAGGGAGTTCAATAACATTCTTATCTTTTAATATACCACGAATATAAACAGCAGACTCTGGGCCTTCTGGACAAACATGTCTTAGTCTATGATTATTTTTAGTAGGATGTGGAATATCGAATCCCTTCTTAGAAGAAATTCTAGCACTCAACATAGTAATAGTTGGACTACTAATTGTACCACCAACTCTAAGTGTGCCACCAATAGTTACCTTACCTGCAACAGTAAGATTGGCATTAAACTGTGAATTATCATTTGCAACGTTTAAAGCATTCTTTGTATTGACTCCATTGGTTATACTAGTGGAGTTTCTAATAGTAGGTGCATACTTAGTACACAAAGCATAATAGTTATTCAGTGTATAGAAGTTGGTAACACCAGTTCTATAGTTTGATATACCATCAACCTGTAATGAATATGGAGGTGAAGCAGGGATACCAATAGGAGGGCCTATCATCACAGTTGCCTGTGGTATTCCTTGATTAGGTATCAGTCCACAATAAACAGGGCCATTAACCGCAAGGGTGCCTGGATATATTTTTGATCCTGGCGCAAGGAATGATGTATCTAATGCTCCGATGACTTCTTTGTCACCGACCATCATTATCGAAACGGTCTTTGCCATCTATAAGAAATCCTTAAACTTATCGAATGTGGAGATTAAACTACCAAGGAATCCTGCCTGTTTCTTATCAGTCTGAGTACCTTCTTCTACTGATACCCCACCACTAACCTCAATAAACTGGGCTCCCATTGATAGACTCTTCCTTGCAAGAATATTAATATTAGTTGCCTTTTGGTTCATAACCGCACCATCTAATAATATATGTTTAGCAGACTTTAATGTAAGTTCTTCTTTAGCATCAAGTCTTACATTTCTTGCCTTTAATATTATATCACCATCTTGAGCTTCTAGAACAATATCTCCAACAGAAGCACAAATTACCTTTGTTGGTTCACCTGCCTTACCATCAATTCCAACAGTCTCATAAGAAGTTCCATTGACAACTAACTTATGTAAACCGTTCTTATAGAATGAAAATCCTTGAAGTTCGTTGCTGACCATCTCAAAGTCAACATACTCATCTTTAAGATCACCATCAGGAATCTTTATACCAGAAGCAATCCTAAAGCCAGGATACGTTCCATAGTATTCCTGAGTAGTAGTCTCTTGTACGTCTAATTTATTGTCAGTTGATTGTCCTCGGAGTTGTCCACCGATACCGAAACTATCTGTCATGAGGTTACCCCGCTACCTGTTCGTGGTTTACCAACACAATCGACAACATCAACAACCAATACTCTATTTCTATCTGGTTTTTCTCCAACATCAGCAACGTAATCGGGACTATATGATACCACAGGAATTAATTTAGCCCCAGTACCAGTCTTAGTATTTATTGTGACCCTTGGAGTCACCTTATGTTTGTCTTTACAAGCAATATCTCGAACTCCAACAACAGAACCAGCAGGAGTCAATAATAGATTGAAATAACATTCACCCACCTGACCTGTATCACCATCCGTATATCCAATGCCAGGTCTATATGGAATAAGAGTTGTCACAATACCAACAGCCTCACTACCAATACCAGAAACTCCTCTAGTTGTAAAGTTATAAGTATCGGTCTTTGCAATACCAGCAAACTGGTTATTATTCATATCTAAAAATGAACCCTCTGTCATTGAGACAAAATATTCTGTATTTGGTTTAAGATCATTTCTAGGATTTATCTGTACAATCCTATCAGATAAGAAAGTTATTCTAGAATCTCGTACAGGTATCTTCTCATGAGTCGCATTGGTTATTGACTCTGTGAGTGTAATATCACCTGCACCCTTCAATACTGGTTCATTGAAAGTAACTGATAGATTTACGGCAGTTTGAACTCCAACTGCATCATCAGCAGGAGTTGTAAATGTAATATATGGAGCAACATCTTTTGTTCCTTCAATAACTTCAGGCCCTTCAGTAACAGGGAATTTTGGAGGAACTACATTGGTTGCCTGACAATATCCAGATCCATTAGTAATCATGTATATGTCAACAATACGACCACTACTATCTAATATTGCTTGTGCTTTGGCTCCACCACCATGACGAGTCTTATCAATAAGAGCAATAAATGGTGGTTCTGTATATCCAAATCCTGCATCCAAAATTTCTAATGTTAATATACTACCATTAACAGATGATACTATAGGAAGAAGAACAGCAGTCTTAGTACCATCTCCATGAACCTCTACTTTAGGAGGGATACAATCTTCCCATATAAATCCTGGCGGAATGGAATCTCCCAGATCATCCTGATTCTTAGGACTACTGGTTTTCTCATTACAATCAAATAATTCAGGAACTCCAGCACCCATTAAACTTAAGAGTGAGAACCTATCCTTAATACCTAAATTTGCAGCCTGATCTAAATTATTAATTGTATCCATACTGCCCAACATACCAGCAAAACTCACTTGAGGTTTCTGAGTTAATCCCATTCCTTGTGACCAATCTTCATATTCCTTACATTGTAGATTATCACAAGCCAAGAATGAAAGTAACATATCAATATATGATGATACTTTACCCAGTAAACTACCAATACCACCTATAGCACCAGTCAACCAATCTAATCCCATTGTAATTGGTCTTAAACCTTCACTGATTTTATCATTAACATCTGCCATCAATGCACCAACTGCCTGTTCCACAGCGCAAGCAGTATTGTTTAATGACTTACCTACCATATCCTTCAGCATATCCTTGATATTCTTACCAAGATCAATACCAAGTTTATCAAAGATACAGAAGATAATATCCATTATCCTCTTGAAAGCATTTACTACTGGAGATTTTTGTGGTTCTGGAACTATTAACCCAATAAAATCTCTGAATCTCTTTCCAAGTAAACCTAATATCTTATCTCTAAGTGTATTAATAATCTGTTTGACAAGTCCAGTAATCAAACGACCAGCCTTACCAATTATCTTATTAATATCCTTTATCATATTCCTTGCAGTATCAATATAGACACCAGCATATTCTGTAAGAGAATTTACTGTCTTGAGGAAACTTCCTATAACATGTGTAATATCACTAAGGGCATCATTCTCACATGCATTATTTCTTGTGTGAGGGCCTAAACTTATATTTGCAAAGGCAACATCTGATGCTCTGGCTTTACTAATACCTTCTCTTCCTCCTGCTCGTTCTCCCTTCTCCTCCTTACCTGAAGGTGTTTTTAACTTCCTTTCTTCACCAACTTTGTTTGTAGCGTTTTGTGCTGGTGTTGCTGCTGGTTTATCTTCTGATAATGGTTGAGTTGTAAGTCCCTCTGCACCCGACTCTCTTCCACTACCAATACCAAAAGCATTTTCTCTCTGAGTTTTATCTCTGTCATTAAAGTTCGTAGGCCCTTGTTGAATTAAAAATCCATCGGAGTTTTTAGGCCCCAATGGATTTACATTCCTAGCCAATGCACCAAAGATGACTGGCTGTTGTGCTTCTTCACCATCCAAGAAGAAACCGAAGACTGTTTCTCCTCCTACCATTCTAGAACTTTCACCTAAACATGCCTGTCCACTACCAGAGGTAGCATCAACCAGAACATGTGACCAAGGTAAATCTTCGTCTGCTAATATACTATCATCAAATGGATGATAACCTATAATTCTAACTCTACATCTAAATGCCCATCCAGCGTCAGTGTCTGTCGCTTCGTCACGCCAAACTTTAGGTGGGGCAACTCTGCCTATCCACCATACAAAACCATCTCGGCCAATAAAATTGGTCTTTAATAGGGCACTGTCTAACATTATTCATTAATCGTCATAAATCAAGCACTCTGGCTCGTCTGGATGCTGGTCGCAAAAGAGTTCGATGCAATTAGGATCGTGATGATCTCCTGCAACTATCTCGTCATGATGATGTTCTTCGTATTCAACTAAATCATGAAGTTCTTCCTCAATATGTCTCCTCGTTTGAGGATTTGTCTGAGGATTGTCAAGGATCTCTCTGTCCTTGGCGATATGTTGTTCTATACTTTCCATAAATTGTCTCCAAATGTTTTAAATCAATTTAGTCCAAATGAATCTCGTATAAGATTTAAGGCGGTAACGTTTTTACCTTCAGATAATTCAAAGTGATGACGTAGACTACGAATAATATAAAATCCACTAAGTTGTTGATCAACTTCTTTTTTATCAGCTGTATCAGTACCACCTTCATTAGCAGTTGGCCCAGATTTGGGAACAACTACATTGATGATGCCACCAGCACGTAGTCTAATATTACATGGTACAGTTATATTTAGTGACTGTGTGAAGAGTAATGTGTATCTAGAGAATGCTCTAGCCATGTCCTCATCCTGTCTACCAGAACCTTCTGTTTCACCATCGTCATTAGTTTCTTTTAGTGAAGGCCCTAACATACCTCTATCACCTACTCTAACTAAAAGTCTAGAAGCATATTCAGTAATATCTCCTGCAGGGATTGGAACTTCACCAGCAGCAGTCTTCATACCATCTCTATTCAACTCTTCTTTTAGTTTATGATGGATTACATTCGTACTCCAATCTACAGGATTAAAGAAATATGTCAAGTTAGAGTATAACCCAACTCTAAGATTCTTTTGTAGATTTGTTGTCTTATCCATATAATGATGGACAATCTTATGATCGTTATCTGATTCCTCGCCAGGATCAACAGAGGTTGAGAAAACATATGTCTCTATTTCTGGCGGTGCATCACCACCAGCAGATATAAGTAACTTAGGATCAACATTCTCAGTCGAGGCAATTATACCATCTACTGATCTAAACTTATATCCATCAAAATCCTCATAGAATAAAAATCCAGAAGTACCTCCAGCTTTACCAGTAGTTGCTGGTTGGGCCTTAGGACATAACCAAGTACAAAGATAAAATGGTTTTCTAGTATTACCAATAAACTCATACTGTGTGATACTCTTCTCCACCATCATCCTTTCTGCTGGAACTTTCAATACATCTTTAAGAAGAGTTTCTATATGCGTACTAATCTCTGCCTTCTTATATCTGTTTTGACATCTAACAGTCTCATTCATTAAATTCTGCAATGAACTACAACATAGAGTAAAAATCTCTTGGTTCTCGTTCTTACTAACCTCTTCAATACCAGTAACATACAAAGGATTATTTTGACCGTCATCAGTAGTAAATTTTATATCACCATTATTAGTTCCAATAACCATATCAAGCCTCTCATATCCTCTGAGAGGTATCCTACTAAGCATATTTGTAGTATCGGAACACTTCAAATAACAAGTAATTGCAGGAGATAATATATCCTCGTAATAGTCTATCTGGACTACCTTACTGGTTATATTCTCAGCACTTAATCCAGATTTGGAAGTATCAGATTGTTCTCCAGATCCATACTTAACTTCCTGATCAGGAGTTACAGTAATATCTTTAAAATCTACCTTATTAAGACTTGACATTATGAAGCTCCTAATCCTTGTATTTGCATCATAGCTAAAGTGGTTGCTGAATCCTCACCTAAAGGAATAAATTCTGGTGATTGTGGTTGTGCTTGTTGAGGCATACTTGGTGTCGGTTTTGGTGATGGAGCATCCTCTGGTGGAAGTGCAAGAATAGTAGGTTGTCCTCCTCCACCTCCTTGTGCAACATCATATTCTGGATATTGCTCTGGTGCTGACTTATCTATAGATCTTCCTTCAACCTGAGATGCATCACTCGTCAACAAAGGATTATCAACAGCACCTCTTTCCATTTGTTTTCCAGACCCATACTCTTGGAAGAAAGCATTATCTGCACTCCCACCTCTATCAACTACATCATCACCCTTTACCTCACCACCAAGAAATTCTGTTCTACCACCAACATGTTTTGCAGCCTCTGACTGTAATTCAGGATTCTGTAAATCTGCTGCAGTCTTATCATATAATTCCTCCATTTGTTTCCTAGTTACATCTTGTCCTCTCCTCTCATAATAAGACATCATTGCCACTACTGCACTCTTTCTGTCTGTAATATTCTTAAACTCCTTAGATGTCTTTGTACCAGGCCCCTTACTTACATTAGGATCCTTATATGCAGGTTGATACTGTCCATCAGCAGTAACTACATCTTTAACACTACCACCATATGTACCATCAGCCTGTCTATTATAGATTGACTGTGCAACATCTGCTCTTGATTGAGAATCTCCACCTTCCAAAGCAGAAACCGCAGTTAAAGCAGCAAAGTCCTCACTCTCAGTATCCATAGATCCTGTAGGAGTAGGTTTCTTCTGACCCATCATATCTTCTTGAGGTGCTGCCTTGGTTATCTTTATAGGAACCTCGGTAACCTCCTCATCTTTACCTTCTTTCCTCTTTTTATTCTTCTTATCAAAATCAAATGCATTGAATGTCAGTGCATCTAACAACCCAGCACCCATTCGTTTTACTTTCTGGCCAGGCCCACCACCAACTACCTCTGGTTTGCCTTCCATAAAAGATCCTGCCTTGGTCAACTTCTCGAATCTAGCAATTAATTCAGCAAACCTATTAGTATCTTTAACAGTTACATCAAGTTCACCAACATCACTGGTTCCAGACATAGCCTCTATCTTCTCAGGAGTTTCCTGTGATAAGGCCTCTTGAGACTCTTCAACATCTGAAGGTGTATCTTCTGGTTTTAACTTACCTTGTTTCTTATCTTTGTCTATATTCTTGACATTTTCTACAGTACTCTTACTAATATCCTTACCAGACTCAGTAGTTTTATCTAAATCATCTTTAGCTTTATCCTTTGTTTGTTGTGCCTTTTGTACATCTTTCTGAACTGCATCCTTATCACCACCATAAGCACCCATCATATGTGAAGTCACATCCATTGGCCCAGCCATTGCTCCCTTAGCAAGTAACATAGGAAGTAATATTAAAGCACCAGCACCCTTCATGAGATTACCCATGAGGCCACCACCCTTAGCAACAGGTTCAAACTTAGTTATAAAATTCTGTGCTCTCTGTATTTCAGAATTCTGAGGAATATCATTTCCTACTTTACGACTAGACAAAAACCTTTTAAATCTATTGATACTACTTTCAGCGGTATCAACAGACTTCTGAGCTTTCTGATTAACTTTTAATGTGGATATTGAAGTCTTCATTACAATGCATCAACTATATTAAAAGTAGACTTCGCATAAGGGGTATGGAGATTCCTCCTATCCATTGATAACAAAGAAGGAACTTTGTTTGCTGGATCCTTAAGTACAGTTTGTGGTTGTGACTGCCCTCCCTTAGAGTCCTTACGTTTACCTATCTTTATTGGAACTATACCACCTTCTCCACCATCTGCACCTCCTTTCTTAGCTGGTTGAGATATTGCGTTCGCATTATCCTTTCTAAATCCAAGAGCAGAATCAACCATACCTTTTAGTCCTTTACCAAGCCAACCAGCTGCACCTTTTACTTTTCCACCTACCCACTTTGCTGCTTTAACTTGTGGAAGTTGATTAAACATACCCTTAGCACCACCCACAGCACCTTTTTTAATCTTCTCTCTGTTCTCTTTAACCATCTGAATCAACTTATACTGTGGAGTAGACTTAACAATCTTTCCAGCAACATTCTTAACACTCTTAGTAGTGTTCTGTATGAAACCACCCAATCCACCTTTCTTACCTTCTTTACCTTGTTCTCCTTGTTCACCCTTCTGAACCATACCTTCAACACCAGAAGCTTGTTGTTCTGATTTACCTTTCACTAAGTCGGATTTGGTAGCACCAGATCCCTCTTGCATCATTAAATCTTCAAGTTGACTCTCCAATTCCTCCAGTCTGGTCTCCATCTCATCAGTCTCGAGCATTTCTTCATGAGTTTCATCATCCCTATTATTAACTTTCCTTCTCAGTTCAGTATGTTCTTTCTTTTTATCTAATATCTCTTGTTGAAGTTCATTCCCATTAATGACCTTTCCATCCTTAGAATCAATCTTTAACGTAAAGACTTGATCAGATTTATCAGAATCATAGACAGTTAAATCATCTGTCCTATTACCCTGCATATCCTGTTTATGCCCACTCTTAAAGATATCTTTTTGCGAATGAGTATCAACCTCTTTCTTCCCTTTCTTCATTTTGTTTAAAGGGTTCAAGAAATCTAGGGTATTATTGAACTTCTCCAATACACCTTTAAAGAGATTCTTTCTCTGTTTCTTAGCTTTAGATTCTTTTTTCTTCTTCTCTTTTTTCTTCTTCTTAAATCTACCCTTTATAAAATCAATACCCTTCTTCCACAATCCCTTTCCAGCAGCTACTGCACCACCAAATAATGCTACCTTGGCTATATGAGGTGCAGCAAGAGCAGCAACTCCAGCAAGAGCAAGACCTTTGAATAATGTTCCTATAAGTCCACCACCTTTCTTCTGTTTCGCCCTTGCTAATTTTGTTATAAACGTACTTGCAACTTCAGTTGCCTTATTAAGAAAATCTACTGCACCCTGCATAGATCCTTTCATTCCCTCAAGACTAGATCCAAATCCTCTCAATGAATCCAATCCACCATCAAAGATCTTACCCATGAACTTGCTAGGATCAAAGGAATCTACTTTGGCTTCAATCTTTTGTGATAGTTTTGGAACAAGACCCTGAACTTTTGTCTCTACAAGTTTATTAATCTTCCTTATACCACCCTGTTTAAGATCTGGTCTGATAGGCCCTATCTTCTTACCAGTTCCCTTTAATATATTCTTACCTTTTATCGAACCCTTTGGGGCTCCACCTACACCACCATATACGCTCTTCCTACTCCCTTTCTTCCCAAGGAGGCTAGTCTTCTTCTTAACGCTAGACACACCCTTCCCAACTTTGGGTGCTTTAAACATTTTAGATGAAAATTTCTTAGCCATTGGCTGCTTGTGCTTCTCTCTGTTTTTGTTTTAGGTTTTCTTCCTCAATATGTAATCTAAGGAGTCCAACATAGATGTCTCGTTCCCAAGGAGGCATATTTTCTATATCCCATAATGAATATTTATGGTACTGCATGAGAGCAAAATTAATTCTGAAGTATGTCTCAAGATCAATATGAGACATACTTAACCGAAAAAATCTGTTAGCCCCTCCAGTACAACAGTATTCTTTTTCTTAGTTTTGGGATTAGTGACCTCAAGAGTATGAGTCAACTTAGGCATTGTCTCAAAGAATTCTTCGATCTTTTGAAACTGTGCAGAAGTAAGAGACTCTACCCATTCTTTTAATTCTTTCTTAGTACAGTCAGAAGCTGCAAAGACATCAGACTCATTATAAACACTGTCAATGCATGAAGCAATGATTTCAAATGACTGATCAACTGCATCCTCACCTTCTTGATTAAAGTTAGTCTCTATAAATTGACTCATTGAAGGATACTTCATCCTCACACTATAATCATCATCTAATTGTACGTCTGGAGTGTGATCCTCATTCTTTGTTACTTGTATATCATCAATAGCAACACCAACAGCGACTTCTGTTTCGCCATCGTCACCACATGTAACAAGGAGATCAATTGTTTCACCCACTGATTTGCCACGAATATTCAAAAAGAGATATTCTATGTCAAAACTTGGTAAGTTTTCAACTTTAACACCCCTAGTAATAACACAGTTCTTTAGAACTTGTTTAACAGCGTTGGTTATTTGTTTTTGATCTTCGGTCTCTAGTGCAAGTATAAGAATCTTTTCTTCTTTTACCAGAAATGGTCTATACTTTATAGTTTTTCCATTTGAAGGTAATTTCAACTCATACTCAGCCGTATGGATTTTTGGTAAAGGCATGATTTAGTATTTAATCGTTATTATTTAGAGCGGTTTACGAGGCGTTTAACTTTTGTAAGAATCTTCCTTTGCTCTTGTTTCCTTGCATATTAGATAATCCTTGTCTATCCGAACCTGAAGTTAGCTGTCCTCCCTGATTATTTGGAGGTTTAGCAGCATCGCCAAGATGATTAACAATATAATACCTATCATAGGTAAATTCTACTTGACATTCCAAAATTTGTCCAGCCTGATAATTTAAAGCAATGTCCTGTATAGATGTAGGAAATGCATTTACAAAAACATAAGTAATAGCATCAGGTGTATAAGATTCTCCTGATCTTCCCACAGAAGAAATATTATATCTACCACCATCAACACCAGTTCCTAGATTCTTTTCAAACTTAGTAACTGCAAGATTCTTTTTATATTGACTAGGATATCTAAACCTGTGATATGCATAAGCCTCATCATTACTTGGATAACCGCCAGGGGATGCCATATCAGGTCTTACTCCATCTTGACCGACATATAGTGGATTCATAAAATTCATCCACTCTTGAAATAGTCTCAGAATCTTATAATCAGAAGATACATAGAAACCTATAGATATATCTGTATACTGTCTCTGTGTTGCAAATCTTTCTGTAATTCCCTGTCTACTACCTATTTCCTGAGAAACATTCATAGATGTTCCAGGCAACATAGCCTGATTACATAACAACTCATACCTTTGTTTAGGATCATCTGCTCCCAATACTCCAGCACTAGTCAACCATTGATTCAAACCTTGTGCTTTTCTTTTATCAGAAGTAATTTGTTGTCCTGCTGATGAATCGGCAGGAAACTGTCTTATAGGTTCTGGAGGTTCAGAACCAATATCCATTGTTATCTTGAAGAAGTTAGATAACGAAGGAGCACCCAAAGCTTCTTGGAAACTCTGTAATTCCCTGTAAGAATCCTTATTATAAAATAAAGAGACAAATTTATCAGCTTGATTTACAGAATTATCTTCCAATATGTTCTCATACCCAGGCTCCAGATCGGAACTTGTAGTTCTGGCTACTAAATCACTTGGTTTAAAGTAACGTGATTGTTGACCTGCCATCTAAATAAAACTATGACTTAACATACTATGTATATGAGTTTTTATGGCTTATAAAGGGAAATTTAGACCAAAACGACCTAAAAAGTATAAAGGTGACCCAACACAGATCATTTATAGATCACTTTGGGAGAAAAAGTTCATGGAATACTGTGATCTAACAGAAAATATAAGTCAATGGCAGTCTGAAGAATTCTGGATACCATATAAAAGTCCCTTAGATAATAAAGTACACAGATACTTCCCAGACTTTTTTATTAAATATAGAGATGCACTGGGAAAGACAAGAAACGTAGTGATTGAAGTTAAACCAGCAAAACAACTTAAGATGCCCAAGAAAAACCCCAAAAAGAGAACTAAATCATGGGCATATGAAGTACAGACATACGTTGTTAATCAAGCGAAGTGGAAAGCAGCAGAGTCCTACTGTGCTGATAGAAAGTATGAATTCAGAATCATGACCGAAAAAGAACTAGGAATCGCATGATTGCAGCAGAAATTAAAGAAAAAGCAGGCAAGAAATTCCGAAGTGGAGACTGGTATGTCTCCGAATTGGAAGGTGCCTTATCTGAAGTACAAGAACATAATACAAGTCTCAGTGACACACAGGGATTTGAAATGCATGGTATGTACTTCTTTTCATATGGTGTAACACACCCAGACAGATACGAATTCTGGGATGTTCAACCATTAGCAGTTGTACTAAGAATGGATGTTGATGGGTGGTTAGGATGTAACTTACATTATATAAATCCTGATTATAGGGATTCTGTTGCAAATGGCTTACTAAATAAAGGTACGACTGTGCCTAAAAATAGTATACATAAGTATCACTATGCTGGCATAGGGAATCAGTATAGAGTACCAGATGATGAAGATTGGGCAGGGATATCCCTTTTGCCTACTGAAAAATTTATACATAAAAGTGGTAGAAAATACCCCAAACATAAAGCCTTCAACTGGCGTCAATAATGTCCCAAACCATTAACGAACAATATAACGTCAACATTACGGGCAACCGTATGACGTTCAAAAAAGGATATCTCCAGGCTTTGCAGGTAGAATCTCAGAGTGGAGATGAGGTTTTTATTGGCGATGAAATAAAACAAGGAAAGGAAAACGGACAAGTAGAAAAATATAAGGTATTCAAAAAGCAAGGAGGAGATACGACAGTCAGACCAGTTGATGATTTAGGACAAGAAAAACCAAACAGAAATGCAATATACAAAAATGGAAAATGGGATCAGAATGAAATAACTCCAGAAACTATTAACGGAGCACCTAACCCAGAACACTTAAATCCTAAAAAACAAGCAACTCACGACGTACAGATAAAAAATGGGGTAAAAAGAACCAATGCCGCTACAGGTGAAAACAACCAAGCTTGGACAAATGAACCTAATGCACCAGATGGAATAGAAACAAGTTATAATGACACTGATAGTTGGAAATCAAACCAAGTTCTTGATGGAAAGGTAGCACAGAACAATAATTCTCAAGAAAAAAATATGTGGTGGAAAACAGTATCATCTGGATTAAGTAAAGCTGCTAAAGGAACGTTGAATTTTTCTGCGGAGGTTATGGATGTTTTAACACCTGGCGGAAGTGGTAGTGGCGGCCAAGAACAGATGCAAAATATGTCCAGACATATGGAGAATTCTGATGACATAATGTTCAAGAAAATTGTGAAATATCCTATGGATATGTCCAGTAGTATGGATCATACATTCTTCCAATGTTATAGTTATCAACCCCCATATGCAGGAGCTCTTGGTGGTTCTGGTGGTGGTTCTGCTGGACAAGGAGTTACAAGAGGTACACCATTCAAAAAGAAATTAGGTGCAGGTATAAAACTACCTATGCCCAACAATATGATGGACTCAAACACAAGGAAATGGGCTGAGGAAAATATGAATACTCAGGCTATGGGTGCAATCCAACAAACAAGTAAGAGAGCATGGACTAGTATGTTTACTGGTGATTTCTTTGGGATGGGTGGAGCTATGAGAAAACTTAGTCAACAATTTGATAGAGTATCACAACAAAGTGGTAGAACTGACATGATGGCAAACCATATAAGTCAGTTGGCAGAGAAAATGGGAACCCAAGTTAGTCCAGAAGATATCCTAAAAAGAAGTGTAGGTGTTGTAGCTAACTCAAACACCGAACTTTTATTTACTGGAGTAGGACTAAGAACTTTCCAATTCCAATACTTAATGAGTCCAAGAAATTCATTGGAAGCTCACAATGTAAGAATGATTCTTCGTGCATTTAAACAATGGTCTGCTCCTAGAAAACTAAAAAGAATTAATTCAGGTGCTGAATCAGGTAAAGCAGGCGCCCCTTCATTCTTCCTAGGAACACCAAACATATTCAGAATACGATATGTTACTGAAAATAATAAAAATATCCTTGGTGTAAACAAATTCAAACCATGTGCATTGACTCAATGTGATATTAACTATACGCCTGAAGGAAAGTGGATGTCATATGATGGAGGTATGCCTATCTCTGTTCAATTGAACCTAACATTCCAAGAACTAGAACCAATCTACAACACAGATTATAGTGAAGATATTGCTGAAGGTAGACAGCATAATCCAGAAAATCCAAATGATGTAGGAGATCTAATGCCTATCGCATTGATCAAACAATATGATGAAAACTCATCAGACGTAGGTTACTAAAATGCAAGGTTATTTCTCATACTTCCCAGACTTAGAATACGTCTCTAGAATGACCGATAGGTCAGCTAACGATGAATATATTCCTGTAAAGAATCTCTTCCGAAGACCTAAAATTCGTGATGACATGATGAGTGTTGTCACTTACTTTGAAGATTATATGATCTTAGGTAATGAAAGGCCAGAAGAGGTTGCAGAAAGAGTATATGGAGATCCTCGTTTTGATTGGATTATTCTGATTACAAATAATATCACTAAAATAAGAGATGAATGGCCTCTTACTGATGTTGACTTTAGAAAATTTGTATTATCCAAATATGGTAGTGACGAAAAATTAGAAGAAGTTCACCACTATCTTACTGAATTATTTGTAGATGACTTTGCTAGAGTAGTAATACCAGAAGGTCTAGTAGTAGACTCTAACTTCGATTGTAGTTATCTAGAAAGAAATAAAAATAGGCAAACAGAAGTTTCCCTAAGTGGAACAATTCAACTAAATGAAATGTCCTCAGTAGATGCTGCAGGTACAGTTAAAGATAGTAGTGGCAATATAATTACTCATGGTAATGTATTCCCAATTACTAACTATCAATATGAACAAGAACTAAACGATGCTAAAAGAAGAATCAAAATACTTAAAGATGACTTCTTAGATGTAGTTGTAAGTGATATGACTAGCATAATGAAATATAAAAAATCTACTAATTATATTTCTAGAAGATCTAAGTCTGCATATAACCCAAGACTAAGTGGGCAATAAAAAAAGGGGTCTTACGACCCCTTTTCTTTTAGGAATTAACAGTAATCTATGACTCTGCTAGTTGTTGAAAATAACTCAATGCGTCATCTTCTTCTTCCGTTGTCTGATTCGTTGCCGCAGCAGCGATCTTTTCTAACTCCTCATCAACAGGAGCAGCCACCTCACGATGGTTGTCCTCATCAGCAACCTCTGGATCTTGATAACGTAATGAACCAGTTGGTAGTTTAGTACCAAGAACTGTGTCAAGACGAGTCTTAAGAGCCTCATAAGGTTTGAACTGATCTTCAGCGGTGAACTCACTGAGGTCGTAGATCTTATTGTAGATCTCCTCTAGCTTCGCATCATCATCTAAAAGTGCCTCAACCTTACCAAACTCTGAACTATCATAGTTCCAGAATCCTGCAACCTGTTTAATCTTCAACTTGAAGTTAGCACCTTTCCAGAAATCAAAAGGATTAATTGGTTCTTCATCCTCAAACTCTGGTTGCATAGAAGCAGTGATCTTATCAAAGATCTTCTTACCGAACTTATAAAGGAATACTCCTCCTTCATTCTCAGGATTACTTGAATCCTTCACAACATAAACGTTTGCATAGTAAGAAAGCTTACGCTTCTGCTTACGAGCAATATCTTTATCAGACTCTCTACCACTATTCCATAGACTCCTGTTAAGTTCACCAACAGGATCATCTTTACCAAGTGTAGTCAAAGAGTTTTCAATATACCAACCACCAGGCCCTTGAAAGGCATGACTCCAAACTTGTGACCAAGGAAGTTCACAATTAGCATGTGCAGGAAGGAATCGAATAACTGCGTATCCGTTACCTGCCTTATCTACAGCTGGTTTCCAAAGACGTTCATCAACATTCTTACCACCCTTTTCGTTGAGTTTCTCAACTTTCTTCATTAATCTCTCTGTGAGAGATCCTGCTTTAGATTGTTTCTTTAATGCAGCAAATGACATTTAGTATTCTCCGTATTTTTGTATTTGTTAGGATTGTTTTTATTATACCGAATAATCAGTCCTTAGGCAAGTTATTTTCTAACTTATCCAAGGTTTGACTCATGACATCAAAAAATGAATTGATATCTTGGCCAGGTTGTAGACCTAGAAACTTTGCAGATTCTAAAATCTGTTCCCTCATCTCAATAGCATCAGGGTCATCCTTCTCCAACTTCAGACGAAACATAAAGTTTCTCTGTTTATCGAGAAGTTTTTTCATATTAGTAATATGTCTCCTTCCAGCAGCACTGCTAGGGGATTCTTTGAATCCAGAGGAAACAATTCCACTCATAATGTCTTCTTGTAATTCCTGTATCTCTGCCATAGCAGCACGAACTACAGGAGACTTGAAAAATCCACTCATGTTAAGACTCTGACCTACTAGTATTTATAAGGGTTTAGCGTTTTTTTATCCACCTTGGGAGGTAGAATATTCCGAAGGAAAGACCCCAGAAAATAGCTAACACTATTATATGGAATACCCTATTAGGGTTAACAATTAAACCACAGGTTACGAATGATATCCATAACCAATCTATAGTACCATGAAGTCTGTACCAGATGTTATCACCAAATCTTTTGATGAAACCATCTCGTCTTTTTGCGAACCACGGTGATACATGGCGCATCATAACAAAACCCTCATTAAAAAACATGAGAGTGAAACCAATCCAAAAAATCATATCGGTAGTTTAGATCTAGAAGTTCTCTTAAGGTAGTTTAATTCCGTAGCTTCTGCTTTTAACTTGTCTTTAAGAGGTTTGGAAATTAATTTCCCTACAGACTCAAATTCAATGTTTTTTTCTTCGCAATAGCTAATAATCGCCTCAATATAATTGAGATCGGATTTAAGTACAAGTTGTTCAATATCACTTGTGAACTTGTTCTGACAGAGAAATTTCTCTTGTAATAGTTCGTTAACCTCTTTCTCCATACTCACTAAGTTTGTGGGTGACGAATTCTTTGATATACTTGGTAAGAAGTTTAATATACTCACCTTTGTTGCGTTTTTCATAAACTTTAACATCTCCATTATCAGCGACCATTAAAGTCACGATCTTCTCTACCGCTGTGCCTGTCATTTCATAGTACATACAGGCGTATGCGGTTTCTTGGACGAAATAGTTTTCCAACCATTTCTCAGGTTTGATTTTCTTAGATGTTTTGAAGTCTATTATGGCTAACTCGCCATTATACTCTGCAATACAGTCTACTCTTCCTGCAATACCAAAGTATTCAGAATACAATGGTTTTTCTAGAGCATGTATATTATTTATATTGTCTAAAGAATCTTTAGCTGCAATAAACAACGCTTTAGTTGTTGGAAGTACACCATCTATGGTATCAATATCCTGATTCAACAGGTATTTTTCCACTAGATCGTGAAATCTTGTACCTCTATCGGTAGATACTTTCGTAATCTTATTGGCAGTCTCTTCACCAACTTTCTTACGCCAGTTTATAAAAATTTGGCGATTATAAAAACTAGTTACCGAGGTGATAGAAGGGGCTTTCTTACCATTTGGAAGATCATAATATCTCACCCCATCTATAGTATTGGCTTCTAACTCAAAATCACCAAGTTTATTCAAATGAGTAAACGTCATAAAGAAAGTGCAAGTTTAGTAACCAAATAGTTTCTTACTAGACCAGAGCGAACAATATCATCTATACCGAATTCAACAACACCGAAATCATCTTCCATGATCTCAATGATACGTTTAAAATCTAAGATGCCATTCTTCTCATATGATTTTGTAAGATCTGTTTGAGTAGAGTCACCGCAAAACATTATTTTACAGTTATCTCCAACTCTTGTTATTATACTATCAAGTTCGTGAAAATTCAAGTTTTGCATCTCATCAACTAGGACAATGCAATTATCAAGTGTTGTTCCACGGATAAATGAAGTACTCCAGAATGAAATTGTCTCCTGTGTTTTCAGATTGCCATAGAGCATCTCGAAATCACTATCAGAAGGCATTTCAAACATGTACTTTACCATATTCTTATAGGGAATCTGGTAAAGGAATGATTTATCTTCATGATCGCCAGGAAGAAAACCAATTTCTCTTGTAGATACTAGAGACCTTACGATGTATATTTTATCAAAAGGTGTTGTATCATCAAGAACATCTTTTAGGGCAAGATAGAGACTAATAAAAGTCTTACCTGTACCCGCTGCACCATAAGCAAAAATATTCTTACCTTTTGCATAATGGTCAAACAGAATCTTTTGATTGTCCGTTATCGGTTCTACCTCTACCAACATGCCATTATTGATAGGTTTCTTGCGCCTCATCTGTTTCGCAGTCATACCTACTCCAATTGGATCATTGGAGTTACTTCTTTTCTTTCTTGGCATGTTAGGTGATACCTCGATTTGCTAAACGTCCTTGAATTCCCCCAGACCTTTCAGCTTTGTCTGTAATCTCTTTCCAGCCTGGATGTTTATTATTCAGTTTATCTCTCCATTCTCCAACTTCTCCTACCCCTGGCATTGTAGATGGATCTGACCAATCTCTATGCCAATCAGGATTGTCTTTACACCACTGAGACCACTCAGTAATGCTCATCTGTACTTCTTTCTGTTCTCCTGTCTCTTTATGTATTACTGGATAAGTAGCCATATTAGAAAAAATTAAAGTTGATATTAAATCGTCCCATAGCATCCGTAGTATTAGTGGAACGATGTTTAACACTAGGATCGAATAAAAATAATCTATTCTCAACACTATCTATTTTAGTACCATCTTCAAATTCTGTAAAGCCGTTACAGGTATTCAATGCAAAAATAGCGCCCTGATGACTGAAATCTTGGTCAGTATGATAGGGATGCTTGTGAAAAGTTTCACAATAAGGATAAAAGTTTACTTTAACCCTAAGCATAGTTTTATACTGACATGCTAAATGGAATTTAGGAAGAAAAATGTCTCTAATAACACCCCAAGACTCATCAACTGGTTCGTCATTCAGATAGATCGTTTTAACAGAATAATAATTCCAATGAAGAATTTCTGTTTCCTCTCCAGAAGCGCCTGGGATAGGACTGTATTCTAGATTACTGAAAGCATTTTTAACATAATCAAACTCTCGATGATCTAAAAAATTATCAATTATCTCAGGTTTCATCAGATTCCATGACTTTTTTTACCTTCTCGGCAGCCTCTTTTACGTTCTCAACTAAATCTTGAACAAGATCTCGTTCCCATCCAAGGGCTTCAGAGACAACGGGAAACTGACCAACGAATACATCTTTACAAGCATTCGCAATGTCCATATGTTCCTTCTGAGTACCGTTGGCAGTCCTCAGAGAGATATAATGGATCCAAGAACGACATGAACCAGTCATGTATATTCTAGTCGGTGTGGCGAGAGGTAGAACCATCCTAGCACATTCCTTTGCAACACCAGACTTAAGCATCTGTTCATATAATGCCTCACAAGAACTAAACAAAGTTACTATTTGTTTTTCTATAGTCTGTCTAATAAAAGGATCCAAATCGTCTGTCGAGTTTTGACGATTCTTTGTATCCTGTCTCCTAAGATCAGGCAATGGGATCTTACCCAATGCTGAACTATCAGCATATCTCTGACTAAATTCTTGAAAAGTAAAAGACCTATGACGTAGTATCTGTGCAGCAATGGCACGAGTAGTCTCGATCTCTAAAGTCATAGAAGACTGTTCAAATACAGACCAATGCTGATGATTGATACAGTAATTTAACAGTCCAGCAAATTTTTCATTGTCCTGATTATTGGGATTAGATACTCTGGCAATATATGCCATAGTCTTCTCCGCATCAGGAGTGACATTAACTAATTGTACGTTCATAATTCTTCTATCTGATCGCCATAAGTGACTTTTTCTTTCTCTTTGGTTCTGATAGTATAAGAATCTGTATTTGAGTAAACCTCTGATTCCAGTGCATCTACAAGAGATCTTAGGTTCTTATAGATTAGTTTTAATCTTTCTCTATCGGGTTGGGCCATTTTAAACGTAATAATTGAAATTGATTACACACCTACGAAGTTCATCGGTACATGATGTGCCTGCATGTTTCAGATTAGAATCAAATATTAACATACGATTGGCTATACTGTCAACCTTTGTTCCATCTTCAAATCTAGTGTAACCATTATTGGTATTCACATAATAGATGGAAGTGATAGCATCGTCAACATCAGTATGCAATTCATACTCTTCTATTTCAGGTGTTTTCATATTTAGATTGGCCTTAATCCTAACAATTGCTGATGGGTCTATCCTTTCTATCATAGGGATAAGACCACCCCAGTATTCACTTCTAGGTTGATATCTATGATAGAAAATATGACAAAACTGGTACTTTCCATCTCCAGGCATGTTTATGCCATCAGAAAAGTTCCAGTTAAGTAAGGAATCATCCATCATAAGTTTACGAAGGTTTTCGTAATCTTCTGGATTTAGAAAATCATCATAAACCTTCAGTTGCTTCATCAGCTTCCTTCAGTAAGTTTGACACATATTTCTCTGTGCCATCCATAGTTTTTACAGCAAATAAATTAGACTTCATATACTTCTTCGTCTTCTTATACTTCTTGATGAGTTTTGCATACTCCTCAGCATTCATTTCAACCTTACCTGTACTAGTAGGGTTTTCCTGTCTCACTTCATCCATTTTTCTTCTTCTGTGGTTTTTTGGGTTTCTTCTCTGGTTCTGGTTTGAGCATACTATCTCTCCAGAGTTTAGGGTTCATTTGACCTTCAGTTTGCGTCCACTTCTTCAAACCTTTCTTATACTTATCATAGTAATGATCAAACATATCCACCTGTTTCTGACATAAAGTAATGTCATAACAGGTTTTATCTGACTTCTTACCATCAGTTTCCACTTCCTTAACATACTCTACGAGATATGCTGTATAAGGAAGTTTCTTGTTTTGTGCTAGTTTGGGATCGCAATCTTCATGAATGATTTTCAACTGCGGTTCCCCCATGTGATTTCTGGCCATGCTGCAGTCACTAGATCCTGAGTAATACCATACTTGGTTCCCAAAGCCTTATCCTTTGCAAGAATAAGAATCTCAGCCTCTGCTTGAGGAAGAGTCTCTAACAAATTAATAAAGATAGTTTCTCTCTTTATCTTATTGAGTTGGTCATCACCACCTTTAACAAAACGATAGAACTGATTTGCACAGTTACGAATCGTAGTTCTGGATGGAACTCCTTTGTCCTTATCTGCAAGTTCAGCTGTATCTACAGGTTGGTATGGAACACCACCTTCAGGTAATACAGATACTACACTTGGATCAAAGTTCCAAATCATTACCATTTTAAAAGAATCATCCCCATGTTGTCGGAGTAGATTTACTTTCTTCGCTTTAACTCTTTCAGAATCAACAGCTTCTAATAGTTCATGTACCAAAGGATTAGGTGGCAGTTCTTTTTTCTTAACTGTCACCGTCCTTGGTTTAGTCACAGGGGTTTTAGTTGCTGTAGTTTTGCGAGTCCTAGGTTTCCTAGTAGACGTAGATTTACTCTTCGTCGTCTTCTTCGCTGTCGTCATTGTTTTCAAACCTCACGGCTACGATTTCATCGGGAAGTATATTCCCATTCTCGTCAAACATCTCTGGGTGTGTGTACACTGCCTGTTGTTGTAATCCGAGATAATTATTTTGTTGGGCTAACCAGCCAATTATACCACCAATAAACAGAAATGTCACGCATAACATGGTCATTACAACAAGAATTGAAGCTTCCATTGGTTTTCTCCCAAGATTAATTACTGGTTTTGTCTTTAATGTCGAATGATAGACTAAATTCTTTACCGAATAGAGTAAATCTTAAATCGAGTAGATTTTTAGGTGATGGTTTCGGTTTTTGTTCTCCCTTTAGTAATAGTTCAACGCCCTTATTTATGTCCATGTCTGGAGGTAACATATCAAATCACCCTATGTTCTTTTAAATATTTTAAGGTTTGATTAGCATCTCCTAGATGTTTGTCATTAAAAATGATTTGAGGTAGGGCAAGAGTGTTTGGAAACTTTTCCTCAAATTCTTCTGTAGTATAATCAACATCAAGTTCCTTATACTCATAATCTTTTCCTAATAGTTCAAGAACAGTTTTGATCTTGAAGCACATAGGGCAATCCTCTTTTCCGTAGATAATAAACATAATCCTAATACTTAACTATTTCCACTGAAGGCCATTGATGTTTAAACACCAAGAGGGCAGAAAGGGATTCTTCATTAAAACAAACCGTAAAATAAACTTCATGTCTTCTGTTGTCCAAACTTCTTTTCTGATCTTCATCACCTATAAAAAGAACCCGACCTTCGGTATATGAACCTCCGCCGTCGGGAACTCTTACTATTGAATTTTCACGGATTTTTAGCGTTTTCGCAGTATCTAAGAAAATGCTCTTCAATTCCTCTGGTGTCTTTTTTACCCTGCGATACCCAGATTTGGCAAAATTCATAGAGGAACCTGACATGATCTAAATCATTATAAAGTTTAAGTGCTAAAAAAGATTCTTGACGTATTTTCATACGTTCTTCACTATATCTCCAATCATCCATTGATCGAATTCCAGTCATTTTGGAATAACTCTAAGCCCTTATCAGTCAAAATATGGTTATACATCTTGTCAAAGATTGAAGGAGGCATAGTTACCACCTCTGCTCCGACAGAAAAACACTTGGCAACATCAGCTACATTCCTCAAAGACGCAGCCAATACTTGAGTTCTTGACAAGTGTTCTTTATATAGAGATGCAATATCCTTGACTAATCCCACTCCATCAAAAGAGTTATCATCAACTCTACCTACAAATGGTGAAATGTAGGTGGCATCAGCCTTTGCAGCAAGAACTGCCTGTGCGACTGAGAAACATAATGTTACATTAACCGTGAATCCATCTGATGTTAACATCTTACAAGCTTTCAAACCTTCTTGAGTCAATGGTACTTTAATAGTAACATTATTCAGTCCTTTAAATGCTTGTGCCTGTTCCATCATCTCAGGAGCAGTCTCTGCAACTACCTCTGCAGATATAGATTCAAAATAAGGAAACTCACCAGAGATCTTTTTAATTGTCTCTATTGGGTCTCCACCACTCTTCAATATGAGTGTGGGATTTGTTGTAACGCCATCTATAAGACCTGTCTGAACTCTTTCATTAATCAGGTCAAAATCGGCGGTATCAAGGAAGATCTTCATGTTTTTGTTTTTTGTTTTGTCGTTTGATCATTTTTGCATACATCACATCTGAATCCGTCCAAAGTTGTGGATTCTTCTTTGCTTGTTTAATTAACCTTTTCGCTGTCTTTCTAAGATCCTTTCTCTGTAACTCGTCTTGCACCCTGTAACTTCTCCGTTTTCTTGTGAACCTTAGTATTTAACATAGGGGATAGGTAAAAGTACGCTTTGTCCTGTAAAGGCATAGATTCTCTTAACTTTCTCACCACTAAGATTTGTTTTTCTAATAGGTTCACGACATAGGGCCCTGATTATGGAACCCCCTGATCCTCAAATCTTTCTGTAGATAGACTAATACAGTCTCTCTAACTTCCATCAACTCATTATAACACTTTTGGTTATGAGCGCAAGATCTAAGTTGATTATCAGGTTTTTGCACAGACTCTATAAAGATGTCTAATGCCCTCCTGTACTTCTCAATCTTAGTCTCATCAACATCTATAGATCCTTGATCTTTCATGGTGTTTGTTGCGGCTTTTCAGTGCAGTATTTCTCTGCACCTGTAACCAATGCAATCTGTTCGATATTCATCCATTGTTTTTCCATTTCCTGAGCAAGGTACATGATCTTTTTGTCATGTATCTCATCTGCTTCTAGAAGATGTGCAATAGTAGCAGTCAAAGTTTGTCTTTTACCATCTCCATCCTTTAGATAAATGGAATAACTGGTTCGGAATTTCCTAACCAAATGAATTCTTAGAGCAGCATATAAAAATAAGTTACTAAGGACAATTAAAAACCAAGTCATTCACCTCGTCTCCAATTATTAATGTTGGATTTAACAAATCCCCAAAGGAGTTTAATAAATCCCTTGAGACTGTTACCTTCAATCTCTTCAAACATCTGCATGTTTAACTTAAAGGCAACATTTGCCTCTTCGATAATTGCATCTTTCTGAGATTCATCAATGGGTAGATTATCCAATGCGGCACGGTATTTAATCTTAAATTCCTTACCATCTGGAATCTCGTCAAATTCATAAAAAGCAAGACCCCCATCCTGAAGATTAAGAGCCTTCTCTGCTATGTTTTTGAGTATCTGACCACCAGACAAGTCACCAAGGTAACGTGTATAGTGATGTCCCACTAATAGTTCTGGGTCAACTTCCCTAATGCGATTAATGTAATTTTGGCATCCGTCTGTTGGAGCGATAATATCTCTCCATTGAGAACCATAGAAATACTCACAATCCTTTGCTAAGGAAGGGCATCGTTTTAATTCATCGAACGCTATAGGGCCAAGTACAGGGTTATCTTTCTTCTTGGCAACTTCTTCTTCAAGTGCTCTATACACAAAGTAGAAATTAGCAATTAGTCCCCTGTAATTCTCCTCATTAACCATGCCTGCAAGGAAATTCTTAACGAATCCCGTATTCTCAGCCATAGTATGAGACTTCTTTGTACCTTCTTTGATTTGCTTTGAGAAATCCATATTTTTAAGGTTACCTGATCATTTTACTGCATCTTCATCCTTTTGTCCAGCGGGATGGAAAGAATATTCATTATTCCATTTAAATGCAGTATTATTTAATTCCTGTTTTTTAGGATCAGGAATCAATTTATTTAGAGCCCGTATAATAAGGCCCTTAATCTTCCTTATCATTAAACCTTACTCCCTCACAATCAGATTTAGAGCAGTAATAACGTCCCTCCTTATCTGTTGATTTAGTCAAATATTCACAGTCTGCTGTCCACTCATCCATAGCCTCTCTGACAATGGATTTTATCTCTTCCCTCCACTTCTCACGATACTTCTCATATCGTTCCATTCTTTTTTCTTTGATCTTTTTGAAGTTAAACATCGGTCTCTTTTAGGTAATCGACAAATAGTATACCATCTAAATGATCCACTTCATGTTGTACAACTCTCGCTGCCAATCCATCAAGTTTCCATTTCTTATATTTACCATCCTTATTCTGGAAGGTTACCCTAATTTCTTTAGGTCGTGACACCTCTCCATTTTGATCTGGTACACTTAGGCATCCCTCATCAAATAATACCTCTTCCTCACTTTTCCAAGTGATTTTGGGATTTACCATTAAATGAGTATATCTGCCATGTTCTTCTGTTGTCTCATCTACAATTATAACTCTCTTATTAATCCCTATCTGAGGTGCTGCAAGACCAATACCATCTTCTTCATACATGGCCTCACACATATCCGTGAATAATTTATGTATCTCATTCTTATCAAATACCACTTCCTCAGAAGTAAGTCGTAAACATCTGTCTCCTATTCTTTTAATCTTCATAGACTCCAATCTTTATAAGGTGGTTCTTCCTCTCCAACACGATACTTAAAGTGTTCCGTGTCAAAGTATGATGGAGGCAATTCATATCCGCCAACGTCATACGGGCCTGCCATCCTCTTTTTATATTCTCGTTCGTCTAATACTTCATTAATAAGGATTTTCATCTCCTTAGCATAAGTCTCGGTAAATAACCTACGAGGTCTAACCTCAGCAGGTTTGTGTTCTTGTGGTTTACCATCAGGGACATAATTTGGATCAACTGGGCCACCCATTCCCTGTGTATCAATTTTACTCATTTTATCCTTGCCATAACATATCGGGCATTGCTGCTGGTTGTTGTCTACCTACTGTAAACATAAGGATAAAGTATCCTATGAACCATATGATATTAAATATCCATGCTTGTCTAATCAAATACTTTCGGATACCCATAGCAACAAAGACATTCTTCACATCTTTGGGAACATCCTCATCACCTCTGGCTCTAAGTATCTGTTCTATTATCACAGCAATAATTGCGCCTATCACCAGAGGATAGAATACAAAATTTGCAAATGACATTATCGAGATTAGAAAAATCATTTCTTTTTAAATACTCCTGTTTGAACTAATACGAACATTGTAAGTGTTGTCCAAAAAATAATATACCACATGATTTATTTGCGTATAATAAAAACCTCGTCTTCATCATCCTCATCATCATCTGGTTCGGGTCTAAAGACAAGTAATTGTTCTCCATTCTTGATATCCCTCATTTCTGGATGAAGGGTATCTCTTCTTGGTGGAGGTTGTTTGTTTGCAGCTTCTAATGTAGAAGTCATAACTTTCCACATAAATGCAAATGTCGCTCCTGCTGTTCCTGCGAACAACACGAAATATAGCAAAAATGCGAAGTCGTTCATTAGATTCTAGGTATATAACCCCGTGCTTTCATTGCTGTATCCTGAATCATGGGCATCAGATCTTCCTTAACCGACTCTGTAATATCGTCAATGACGTTTACATCTAAGTCCATAAATGGTGGAATGATGCCTAAAATCCTTAATAATCCGTCCACAAATAATGCAAGACAGATAAATCCAAGAATCATACTAATTATAGTGGCCTTAAAGTTATGGTCAGCCATTGATTTCTCATCAATAGCACGAGCTTCTTCTAAAGCATTAGCAATCATTTGATCTACTTCTGCCTTGGTATAGAAATCCCCTATAATGGGTATGTCATGTCTGTCTGGACTCATAATCTATATTTAGGTTAGATTCCTCAATATCTATGGGGAATCTGGTCATAAGCAGTCTTTGGATCATCATCCTCTGACTTTTCATCAACTAAACCCTCTTTCTTAAGTTTTTTGTAATTATAACATCCTTCAAAGGAGGGTTTAATCTTTGCAGGAGGTAGGCCACCTTGTTCTAAGACTTCATCCAAGAACATCTGGGCTCTTTCATCTTCCGTCATATGTTAAAACGAGAGTTGGGGTCATACTTAATTATAACCCAAGCAGAATAGACTGCCAGTGCGGCAGGAATTAAAGCGAAAAATGGCATGGATCTAGAATTTACAAATCTATTTTACCACTAAGAGGCTTATCCGTCAAGGGCAATCCTAGCGTTTTATATTCCAATAGTTCTTTTAGGAACAGAACCTCCTTTCGGAGTTCTTCATTCTGTTTCTCCAAAAACTCACAGTGTTCTTGGTATATTATTATGCTCATAGAAAAAAAGAAACCCCCTTTCGGGGGTTCTAAAACATTTGGTTTGAAACTTTACTTTAAAATTTGGCTACATACTTGTTTACAACTTGTCGCATTGTCATCACAATCAATCAAACAGTCGAAGTAATCGTCGATAAGTTCGTCTTGATTAAATTCAAGATTTTGCTCGTGGTGTACCCATTCTGCCATTTGATTATGTGACATTAGGTTTTTCATACTGATCTCCTCCTAAACAACTAAACATAATGTACTTGAAGTTTCAGGTCATCTTGTTTGCCTTTATTCTACCAGTATTTATATGTTGGTATCAACAAATACGAAATTAATTTACAAAATTTAATTAGGAAATTATACCGTGTAGCCAGCGCCAACCTTGGTAGGGCAATCGATTTGGACAGTTCCTGTCAATGGTTGATGGGCATGTTCAAGTAAGTGTTCTACCTTCTGACTAATTTCATCTACCTTTATCATTAGTTCATGTACATGATGTTGTAGGTGGACTTGTTGATCAAGAATACGATCTAATGTCTCCTTTATTTCATGTTGATGTTCATGTGACGCTGGTGATGGATTGTAACTAGCGGTTGACATTCCAGCTACACCATAATCAACTGCACTTGCATAGTAAGCAGGATCATCATAAGCTGTATTACCAAATCCAGTAGTATCAACACTATAATCAAGATTAATATCTTCTGTTATTATTACATTAGCACTAGTATCAATTCCAACAGTAATATTTTCTTCACCAGTGTAAGTATAATTAGTCGTTAATTCTGGATGTACTCTTGGATCTAGATCTGGATTGTACTCAGTTTCTGGTGGTACATTATAAACTGGTGAGTCTTCTTCAGTTGTTATTGTGAATTGATCTGCTGCGGCTTTTACTCTATCCTCAGGCTTGATATACTTACCTGTTTCTGGATCATGAGCATCGTCCTGTGGAAAAGATGTTGTCATTGTTTTAGTTCGGGTGTTTCTTTATTTACCATAGATTCTACCATAGGAGTGATATCTGGTAAAGGGGTTCCAGTCATAATTGCAACAGGAGCAGCGGCAACCGTTATGGTCACTGCCGTAAATGCTAATCCTGCTTCCATTAATTGTAACAATTCTACCAATCGTCTTCCTCCTGTTCCCTCATCTCTATGTATTCTTTATTTTGTCTACAGATTCCATGAACATCAATCTCTTGATGTAAATGTGCCATAGTATGTAATCCTTCAATCATCAATAATACTCCTAACATCATAACTGGTAACATCCATAAAGGATGTCCCATAACTTCTCCTGTTTTCATAGGAAAAACCCATTCACATTATATAGAATAAAAAAGGGACTCGGTTAGGAGTCCCCCATCTTAGTATGTAAGCCAGGTTTTCACTTTGCACACACAAGTTTTTCTTCTGTGTGCTTGATGCCTCTGTATACTAATTCAGAGACTTGCTTCTGACAAGATTTCTTGTCAGCGGTGTCATAAGAGACACCTCTATATGTGACTTGTGCCATGATTTTTACTCCTAAAGTAGTTGGATTTTAAGGCCCGTTCCTTTAGTCGTCTGCGTCCCAACAACCCGTCGTCTCTTCCTTAACAATCTGAATCATTTCTGATTTAGTCTCCTCTGCGACTTTATATTCACTCATCTTATCGACGAGTTCATTTGCCTCAGAGCAGGTTAAAGAAGCGGCGATTAAAAAAGGTATCATGGGATGAACGTACCGTTCCTACGACTTACTTGCGACCCCGAAGGGTTGAACGTAATATGTGCATTATAACACACGTATACTATATATGCAACTAGTTGTGTTCTTTTTGATACAATTTTATAATGATTTAACCTTTACTGTATCACCATGTACTAAAACGTCCAAATCGCTCTTATAATAGATCCCCAAAGCATCACATAGACTATTAGCAATGGGTTTTCCACTATCATTGAGAGAAGTATTAAGTAGTATCGGTACTCCTGTCAATCTTTCATATTCCTCTAACAACGCATAATAATCTTCCTGTTCTTTAGATACTGTATTCATCCTACAAGTACCATCTTCATGAGTAATTGAAGGAAACTTCTCTGGTTCTAGGACATCAGCAACATATAACATATGAGGTGAAGGGCCATTCCAATAGAAGTACTGAGATACCTTTTCTTCTAATACAGACGCACCAAAAGGTCTAAAAGGTTCTCTATGTTTTACTTTGTTGTTTATATACTCCTTCCCATGAGGGTCAAAAGGATTCATTAGTATACTTCTATTCCCTAATGCTCTTGGGCCTATCTCGCCATGACCCTGATACCACCCAACAATCTTTCCTTGTGCAAGTAGTTCAGCAGTGTCTTTAATGGTCTTCTCAGAAGGTCTAGGCATGTGACTAGACCATATGGTCTTCTCAGTAGGTCTCGGTGAATCATCCTCCTGCCAGAATGGAAATCCAGTAGTATCAAATGGATCCACATTATAAGTTCTTCTTAGATATTCAATAACACCAAGACTTAAACCCTGATCATTCGCATGTGGTGGTATAACAAGATTAGGGAAATTATCTTTTAGTACCTTATTAATAATAGTATTCTGTGCGATACCACCAGAGTAACCAATAATATCGCCATCCTGAGCAAATTCTTGAAAATGCTTTAAAAATAACTGTTCTGTATGTCCATGAGCAGTATGAACATAATCAAGGATATATTGCATATCCTGAGCATTAGGTTCTAATTTACTAAAATCCCATAATTGATCCAATTTATCAATATGGTCTACTGGAACTACATCTGGACTTTCCCGACCATATGCCTTCATGGCCATTATTTTACCTGCATAGTCAAGATAATTACCTTGCAATTGGATAATCATACCCAAATGTGACATTATGAACCCAAGACTAGCTGAATTGAAGATATCTTGAGCATTTGACTTACCATAATCAATCAGTTTTCCATCTCTCCACACACTTCTATACATCCAATCATCACCAAACCCATCAAACACAAAATGGAGATTTGGTTCAACTTCTAAAGGCCAAAAACTTAACGCATGAGCATAATGATGGTCAATTCTATGAATAACACAATTAAACCCTAAATCTCTAAAAACAGGAATTTCGACTGATTCTGTTTGTTTCTGTGGATCGTATTCCACCTCATTATGAACATGAGAGTCCATAACGATACCTACAGCATCTACCTCTTGAGGTACTATATTCCATTCCTTGATTATCTTTGTCCAACCATAAAGACCTTCAAACCCAAAATGTTTAATTTGAAGATCTCTCTCAAAAGACCTATATCTTATCCTTTCACCATCAAAGTAAGTTACATTTGAATCGTGGGAATCTAAACGAAGTGCTAATAATTTCATGTTACTAAATGGTGTTGTGGTAAATGGTCAAAATATCCAAACTTAAACGCCTGATCTATCTCCCATATAAACATTGGGTGAGCAATTGGTGAAGTTGTCCAAGCATCGTCTAATTGAACAGCGCCCTCAAGACTAAACTGTTTATTCATACAAATCTTCATCCACTCCGAACCCTCTAATTTCTTATTAGAGATTTCCTTTGCATTTTTCCAAAAAGGAGTGTCATAAACGCTTCCTTTATGATAATGGAAAGCAATAAGATCTCTGAATGAATCAATATACTCTCTATAATTGTAATTTAACTGATCTTCTCCTAACTCACGAACAAAGTAATCTAAGAACTGTGTTGCCATAACAGTATACAGAGGAACTGCATATCCGTGAAGAGGTTCATAATTAAATAACATATTACCCTGTCTAAGAATTCTACGATCAGCAATCTTCTTAGAATGGTAATTTTCCCATTTTAACACATGAACGTTCTCCTTAAGAACATCATAGTTTATATGGGCTTTGGGGATTCTATGAGTATGTAGAAACTCATGTGAGTTTGTGATTGCCTCCTCATCTGTAGTAATACTCCGATTAAAGAGATATCCCCAATTACTCCTATGATGAACAGGAACCCCAAACATCCATCCATCGGGAGTTGCAAGAGAATAGGTAAAATCCCAATCGCCAGGATGAGGACACATATTCAAAACAGCGGAATCTACTGGAATACTGTCAACATACTCAAAAGTGTCATCTACCGATTTTGGGATTCCTCGAGCATCAATGACAAAATCGTATTCTAACGCTTTTTCACCTAATTGGATATATGCCTTATATTCGTCTTGCCAAATTCTGTCTACATGACCGTGAATCTCTTTAAACTTGTGAGACCAATAATGTGCCATTCTAGGCAAAACAAAATCCCTCAATGCAAACGTATCTGCATGAAGGGCTTGACATGATAAGGTCATGTACCCATTAGTAGAATCAGGATAGTTCTGTGACTGTTGCCAGTCAACAAACATAATACCCTGTTTTATCTTTGCGTTTAATTTCTCTAAATCAAACGGAAAGGAAAATTGGGTTGCTCCACGTATTAACTGTACGAAATCATGTCCTAATGATTCACCTACACCAAATATAGGTACAGTTGGATCATGTATTATATCAACCTTAATCCATTCATGTGATCTGGAAACCAGTGCCATGGCACAAGTTACTCCACCTGTACCTCCACCAACAATAGCTACTTTCATAATAAGCGACCCTGTGGCTCAAAAAAAGCTCGGAGTTTTTTTCAGCGCTTTCTCAGAACAAAAAAGCGTTTTCACATGCCAGGTGGGCGACTTGGATCATTCTGACCTGGCCCAAACCCAGGCGGATGACCTTGAGGTTGAGGATAACCACGAGGATTATTTTGTGGTGGTGCTCCCATGCCTGGAGTTTGATACCCTTGTCCTAAACCACCCATACCTGGCGGCGATCCAGGCTGTGGCCATCCCTGTGAATTATTCTCACCATTGTCAAAGTTAGCATTGATTCCACCATCTTGCATCTTCTGGAATCCATGTTCTATCCTATGAGACTCAACAGTCTTTTGTATATCAGTAACCTTAGCTTCTAATGATTTAAGTTTTAGAAGAATTAAATCAATTTTGTCTTCCATACTAACGTCCTTCTCGTGATTTGTTTCTAATAGTTATATGATTTCCTTCTATAGCGAACTCAAGTTTGTCCCTGTGATCCCACAACAACTCCTCATAAAGAGTATCTAATTTCTGCATGTCATCCCAGACATCAGTGGGTGTGGGTTCACCCCAAAATACATTGTCTTCAGGTTCCATTTTACTTAGATGGTTGTTTAAAATACTGATCTATTACTGTCACCTGATCATGATAACGAGCAATCTTATCAAGTTCAACTTGGATTGCCTCTGTAATGTCTGAATGTTCTCCAATCCCTGCAGGATGTTCTAGATAAACATTAACATTTGCTTTGTGTTTGGCGATCTCACCTTGAGCGTGAGCTTTCACAGCCGATAATAATTGTTCTCTCATGTGTAGCATAGTTATACAAGTTGGTGTAGTTGAAGGTATTTAACAGTTTCAGCACAACCACCAATGGTTGTAGCATCTACAGATACTTGAGGAAATGTACATTCCTCACCAAACTGTCCAATAAAGGCCTCTTTAGTGAAGTCTTTGTCTAATTTATACTCAACATACCGTAGTTGTGCTAATTGTAACACAGAAATGACCTTTTCGCAATGCGTACAGCCATCTTTTGAGTAAACGGTGAAATTCATTCTTTCTCGTGCTCGAAGTGTTCTTTTACGATTTCATTGAATTGCTTAAAGGATGATTGACAATCTGGAGGATCAGGATACTTATATCCTTTCATCTTTCTCCAATCTCCATGCATTGCACCAAGAATCCATGACTGAGAAAGGCTTCTCGGCCCATTCTCCAATATTTCTAATTGAAATTTGGACAAAAGTTTATGACTTTTATACTCCTCTCTCCAATTAGAATCATCCCATGTAGTAGGATCAGTGTTCATCAGAGCAGTATTGCTCCTATCACAAATCCAATAGCAGCATTTGCACACTTACTCTGGTATGGTGAGAGATTAAACTTCTTCTCTATCTTATCTAAGATCTTTTTATCTAGATCGACTGCTTTGTCGAACAAGAGTTTAGGATTAAAATTCCACATGGTTTTTACCTAAAAAACTATTTAGATTATATCACCTTAGCTTGAATGTGTAAATGTGTTTACCTGGCGTACTAATATACTTAGCATCACCAGACTCCAGTGCCTGCTTCAATCTCTGTGCAAATGGTTTCAATTTACCCTTATACTTTGTTCGGATTGCCTTATCATGATATGTTCTTCCGTCATAATCTATCACTCTACCCTTAGATGTTAGTCCTTCGTATTGAAAATTTGTAGCACGATAGATGATACCTGTATGATTATAATGTGCATCGGCATATGAAACTATGATCTTATGGTTCGTATTCTTCTTCAACCATCTCTGAGTCTTACCTATAAAGTAACTCTCTGTACACTTAGGAGTGTTATCAATACAGCAGAGTCTCCTTAGTTCTATTACATCATTCTCTGTTTCACCATACTTCTTCCATGTATTTGCCATTCCTAGAGGGCCATAGATCATTGCACCTATAAGATCATCGTCACAAAACAATCCAAATACATGTGATACCCTCAGTCCATTTATACTCTGTGAATAATGCCATTTCTCTATAAAATCTTGGACATCTTTCCTAGTAATGAGTTTAACTTCAAAGTCCTTGACCTTCCTGTCTCTATAGTCAGGCATAAAAAATGAGGGGTTACCCCCTCATTGTATCAGATTATTCTGTTTTTATCAACCAATTGAAGGAGCAAGTAGTGCAACCTCTGTTACCTCAGCAGATGCCAAGTCAAGAGGGAAGTTGTGAGCATTACGCTCGTGCATTACTTCCATACCTAGGTTCGCCCTGTTAAGAACATCACCCCAAGTAGGAACTACCTTACCTTGAGCATCAATGATACTCTGGTTAAAGTTAAATCCATTTAGGTTGAAGGCCATGGTACATATTCCCATTGATGTCAGCCATATACAGACGACTGGGAAGACGGCAAGGAAGAAGTGAAGACTTCGACTGTTATTGAAAGAAGCATACTGGAATATTAGTCGTCCAAAGTACCCGTGGGCGGCGACGATGTTGTATGTTTCTTCCTCTTGTCCGAATTTGTAACCATAGTTCTGTGACTCATTCTCTGTTGTTTCTCTGATTAGAGAAGAGGTAACGAGTGAACCATGCATGGCGGAGAACAAAGCACCACCAAACATACCTGCAACACCAGCCATATGGAATGGATGCATTAGTATGTTATGTTCTGCTTGGAACACGAACATGAAGTTAAACGTACCAGATATACCTAAAGGCATACCATCTGAGAACGATCCTTGTCCGAAAGGATATACTAGGAAGACTGCGAAAGCAGCGGATACTGGAGCAGAGTATGCAACACAGATCCAAGGTCTCATACCAAGTCTGTATGATAATTCCCACTGTCTACCCATATAGGCAGAGATTCCGATAAGGAAGTGGAAGACTACCAACTGGTATGGGCCACCGTTGTATAACCATTCATCTAGATTAGCAGCTTCCCATATAGGATAGAAGTGTAATCCGATTGCGTTACTTGAAGGAACAACAGCACCAGAAATGATGTTGTTACCGTACATTAAGGAGCCAGCAACGGGCTCTCTGATTCCGTCGATATCGACAGGAGGGGCAGCTATGAAAGCAACTATGAAACAAGTAGTAGCAGCAAGTAAACATGGAATCATTAAGACTCCGAACCAACCGACATAGATTCTATTCTCGGTTGAAGTTACCCACTCACAAAACTCGCTCCAATTCTGCAATGGTGACTGCTCTCTTCTTTGAAGAGTTGTCATCTGAATTAAGAGTGCGATTTTTACTTGTAAGATGAGAGATATTATAACCCCATGATCTCGGTTTGGGGGTAAGTAATTAGGTTCCTATCGCCGCTATGCCTGAACCTACAAGGGGCATACCGCAGTCAGAGATGACCTGACATATTATATATGCTCTGTTAAGTTTTGTCAAGTTTGGGAAGGAAATATGCCTTGTAGTAATCTACAATCCCATTAGTGGTGACCTGCTTTGTCACCCACTCATCAGCACAATCGTAAATACTCTGATGATTCCCGAACTTCTTGAATAATATTGTTAATGATCTTTGTCTTAGACTTACTTGGTCTTCGACTTTGTTTATTACTTCTATTGTCATTAGTGTTTGTGGGCTATCCCCAGTTCATGCATTTTAGAATGTTCATCAATGGGATCCTTTAATTCTGTCTTACCAGATCCGAATGTCTGCCATACTCCTAGACCTACTAGAAGGAAGAGTAAAGCAACAATAAGTATTACCATTATCATATTAATCCGAATCTCCCAGCGGTCATGCCGACTGCTACAAAGAATCCAAACTCCAACAGTCCATGAGCACCTGCTGGAGTATCGATTATTAAACTACTGAAGAAAGTACTGACCTGCATTGAAATAAACGTATGCGCCTACAGATGATGCAAATAATAATTGGTACATTGACTAGGTAAAAATACTCTACAAGATTATATAGGTATTTTTACTCTTAGTCAAGCACCTGATGGGACAGGAACTGGTTGCATCTGACCGACTCTTATGCCTTTTCCGCCATTTGTATCATCATCGTCGTCATTATTGAACGCACGTAGAAGAAGTTCAATTAAAACTAAAGCAGTCATGGGATAGAAAACCCAGAGGACTGCCATTAGTGGTGATATACTGTCTGATGCGGCTACTAAGTCGCCCATTTTGTGTTCCTTTGAGGATAAATTACGAGTAACTATTTAGTTTTGTAAAGATTTAAGCGAAGTACTTAACGTATGAGTAAGTACCGATGAGTGCCCAGAAGGCCATCATTGCAAATCTACCTTGGGCTCTCTGCCAGATTAAAAAATTATCCATTAGAATATGCCTGGGATAATTTGTCCTGTTAATGCATATGATCCTAGGGCACTCATGATGCCGATCATTGCCCAACGTCCGTTGGTTAGTTCTGCTTTTTCGTTCATTGTTTTTGTCCTTTCGTTAGATTGTGTTAAGGGTTAGAAAGTACCTGCAATTTGCAGGAGTGTAAGAGACCTTATGGTCTTAGAAGATGCCAGGAATAACTGCACCGAATAAGATGTAGTTATGTACTGCTGCAAAGAAACCGATCATCGCTAAGCGACCATTAGTTTGTTCTGCGTTCTTCCAATAGTCCACATCCATTACCTCAATTTGAGGCTCTGCTGCGAACATGTTCTGACGACCACCATCTTCGGTGGTGATGTATCGCTTCGTTGAAGCGGTAGATGAAGTCATGTTTACTTTTGTTAAGTAACGTAACAATATTATATAGTAAACATAAACTTTCTGTCAAGTATAATTACCTACTGTGTTACCCGACCCTGACAGTCAAAAAATTACCAGAGTTTTTTTCCCGCTATTTCTGAAACTAAAAGCTAAATTTGCCACACCCTCTTGCAATAATCTCTGATCGATCTGTCACTTGAGAAGAACCCTGACCTGGCAATGTTATACAGAGACATCTTGTTCCAACTCTGTTGGTCTCTCCACTTCTCACTGACCTCATCTTGAGCGGCAATGTAATCATTGATGTCAGCCATGACACAAAATGGATCATGATCCATAAGATTACCTAATAGTGACTCAAAGCAATCCTTATCACCGTGACTGAAATGTCCACCCCGAATTAGATCTGTTGCTTCAAGTACTTCTGAACTCATATGTTCTCTAGGATTATATCCTTGCTGCCATAGTTGACTGATCTGTTCTTCATTGTTACCAAACAAGAAGAAGTTCTCTCCTCCTACTAGGTTACGGATCTCTACGTTCGCACCATCCAATGTACCTATAGTAAGAGCACCATTCATTTGGAACTTCATGTTACCTGTACCAGATGCCTCCTTACCAGCAGTAGAGATCTGTTCTGATAAGTTTGCTGCAGGATAAACTAACTCACCCAACTTAACACTATAGTTTGGCAGGAAGACAACCTTCAACTTACCATCCATATCAGGATCAGAGTTCACTACCTCTGCAATACTATTAATAAATTGAATGATTAACTTGGCAATATAATATCCAGGCGCAGCCTTACCTCCAAAGATTACTGTTCTTGGAGCATAACTTCCTCCATTCTTAATGCGAAGGTACTGTACGATCACCCATAAAGCCATAAGATGTTGTCTCTTATACTCATGGATCCTCTTGACCTGTACATCAAATAAACTGGAAGGATCTACAGATATTCCACAGTTATCAAAGATATAACTTGCTAGTCTATGTTTACCTATGATCTTGGCCTCTGCCAATTTCTCCAATAGATCTGGATTATCTACATTCCTCTCCAACTTCTTAAGTGAATCCATATTGGTCACCCAATCAGGGCCAACATATTCATTAAGTACCTCAACCAATCCATGATTACAAGATGCAACCCACCTTCTAGGAGTAACACCATTAGTTACGTTAGTAAACTTATGAGGCCATAGATCATTAAACTCTGGCATCAATTGAGATTTAAGTAACTCGGAATGTAATTCTGCAACACCATTCACATGATGTGAACCTACTGTTGCAAGGTGTGCCATACGAACAAACTTATTACCTGTCTCATCAATGATGGATAGTTTCTCCAACATAGAATCATCGCCAGGATATTGAAGTCTTACTACCTGTAGGAATCTTCTATTGATTTCATAGATGATCTCCATGTGACGAGGAAGGAGTGTCTTGAAGAGTCCAAGATCCCACTTCTCTAGTGCCTCTGGTAGTAGGGTGTGATTAGTATATGCAATGGCGTTATGTGTTATCTCCCATGCCTCATCCCATTCCATATGTTTGATATCCACAAGGAGTCTCATCAGTTCTGCGACTGCAATGGATGGATGAGTATCGTTTAACTGTACCTGATAATGATCTGCAAAGTTCTCTACAGGTATACCTCTCCTCTCAAGACTGTTAAACATATCCTGTAGAGATGCACTGACAAAGAAGAACTGTTGCTTCAATCTTAGTGTCTTGCCTTGGTCTGTACCATCATTAGGATACAATACCTTAGAGATAGTCTCTGAAGATACACTCTGTTCTACTGAACCAAGGTAGTCTCCAATATTAAATGCATAGAAATCAAATACATCCGTTGCGTCTGCTCTCCACAGTCTTATTCTATTACAACTGTTGACTCTGTATCCCAACTGCAATACATCATATGGTACTGCGACTACTTGTTCTTCGGGAACCCAACGGCATCTATAGTTATTGTGATCTGAAATATAATTCTCTACCTTACCACCAAATCCTACATGTACTGACTCATCTGGATAGGATAATTCCCAAGGCCAATCTCCATGCAACCAGTTATCAGTGATCTCCAACTGCATGTTGTCTTTGATAATCTGTTTGAAGATACCATACTTATATCTTATACCATAACCTGTAGCAGGTATCTTTAAGGTCGATAGAGACTCCATATAACATGCAGCCAGGCGTCCGAGACCACCGTTACCAAGGCCAGGTTCCTCTGCAATGTCCAATACCTTATCAAGACATTGATCGTATTCTGATAATGCTTCCTTCGCTTCCTGTTCTAAACCTAAGTTAAGAAGATTGTTATTAAGTTGAGGGCCAATAAGGAACTCTGCTGATAGATATGCAACCTCTTTACCTTCCTGTTTGGGACTATCCAACCAGTAAGTCATCATCTGATCTCTTACTGCATAACATAATGCCATATAGAAATCATGTTTAGTTGCACTGTCTGGCCTCTTACCTAGAGTATAGTAAAGACGTTCTCTGATGCCATTGTATAGGTTGTTCTTCATTAAGGCCCCTCTGGCGGTTGTTGTAAGTAACAGTTACCTGCAATTGATACTCCCTCTCCACCACTAGTCACAAAATGTTCTACCCATGCAGGGAAGATACAAATGTGGCCTGGTTCTATCTGAGGAAAGAAATCTGTCATGATTGAATCAACGTACATACCCCACTGATTCATTATAACTTTCCTAGCTGGATTCATAAACACAGTTCTAGAATGTTCAACAGATTCATAGATTATGAAACTCCACTGAGCACCAGAATGTATATGAGGATCCTGCCAATCAGTCTTTGTATATTTGTTCCTCCAGACTTGACCAATATAGAAAGGCCTATCTGGTAGAAACTGACCTACACATTCATCTATAACACCATGAACATAATGGTAAGACTCTTCAGTAAAAGAATCTGTACCCATAGTGGTTGGGATATGACTTAGGTATGACTTATGATAATCAGCATCATCTGCCATCTTTATCTTATCAAGATCGATCTTCTCGATAAAGAAAGGTGCAGAGAATATAGGAATGGGTTGTTTCATACTACTAATTATAACATAAAAAAGACCCCCTGCAATGCAGAGGGTCTCTTGTGTTTATATACTAATCTGCTGCAGATCAGAATACGAACTTAGCTCCGAGTTTTCCACCGAAATCAACGATGCTGTCTCCACTTGAATCTTCATTAGAGATTCCAGAAAGCTCACCGTAGATTGAAAGATCTTCAGTAGCGGCAACAGAAACACCAACTTTACCAGAAAGTTCTGTCTCAGTGTCGTCAGAAGACTCAGTGTGAACAAAGCCAGGGCCACCTTGTACATAGTAAGCAAGCTTACCATCTTCTGTGGATCCTTCGTAGCCGATATGAATATCGGTTGTTGCTGTTGTATAATCTCCGTCTGGATACGATGCGTTAGCTTCAACGTTAACGTATG
>VTLG01012712.1_pt1 | contig 71852 bp, 87 predicted proteins | sample 4694571 | NCBI WGS metagenome assembly VTLG01 (sample SAMN12604809, study PRJNA352737) | marine metagenome | biome: ENVO:00000447; feature: ENVO:00000209|ENVO:00000569|ENVO:01000036; material: ENVO:00002151; isolation source: viral sequences binned using virsorter ...
TGACGCTCCAATGGAAACTGACCCACATAATATCAGGGTAAAAGTAATTCAAAGAATTGGAAGATGTGAAAATGTTTGGGGTCACACAAGTTTTGAAGCGGCGAAGGCGATAATGACGCTTGCGATAAGGACAAAGTAGGGTTTAAATAAGGTGGCAATATTAGTAATTTTAGGGGCGAAAGAAACATGGCAATACTACAATTAGAGACAACGGACAGAATGCACGATGGTAAGATTGAGAAGGGAGCGAAGAATCTCAAAAAGGGTTGGACTTCGGGCGCTCACACGGCTATCAATTTTATCACTCACCGCCCCCACCTATCTATAAGATTGGCAACGGAAAATGATTTCACAAAAAGTCAATTGCGCCGCCTTAGAAACACCGGAGCGAAGACCTTTACGATTATCAAGACTCACCCACATACGCCGGAGTGGTGGCCTAGAATTGATGACACTAAAAATTCGACTACTCACGGATTACCGATGGCCGATATAGGTGAGCCGATGCTAGGATGGATTATTGAAGACAATAGAATTATCTTAGACCCACCCCTGCGAAAAGGTATGACTTTAGCCAACGAAGAAATTGAGTGGAGAAGGAGAGTGGACTAAATGGGTGAAAGATGCGATAGATGCGATATTGGATTCATCCACCGAGGAAAGGTAATAGAAGACAATGAAGACGGCACGATTATTCAGCCCGCTCAGTTTATGAGTCACGATAGAAGATTTAGAGTTGCGGTATTCAATACGGGGGGCGTTTGCCATTGTTGCGCCGCTAAGAAATCATCGGATGGTGCTGATGTAATCCTAGAAGGTTTGAACAGTCCAATGGTTGTAATCAAAGACCTTAACACTATGGAGATAATTCAGGTAAGTCAGGGTATCATGGATGAATACACCCACCTAAGATATGCTGACGGCATAACCGAGGGAATTACACTAAGGGCCGCCGAAGATATAATTAGCGGAAAAGTAAATGTCAAGCACGTTAAGGTAAATTCGACTTGGGAAATAGCGGATGATGGAGAAGTAAAAGTGACCCACCCCGAAGAATTCTATGCGAATTACAATTGGGAAGAAGAAAATGACGCTTGCGATGAAGATAACAATAAGACTATATACTAGATGAGACTAAAGGAATTTGTAAGAGGGAAGAAAAATGACCACAACAGGATTAACAGGAAACATGATAGGGGCTTTCAACCGCATTGGTAAAGAAGCGGTAGGAGATACCCCCGAAGAAATACTAACGAATGCGAAGATGAATTTCAGGGTAGTCAAGCAACCACTATATGACTCAAATGGCAACGCTCTAAAGAGCCGATATAGTAGGATATGCCGAGATGATACCGGAGCAACATTGGGTGTTGTGTCAAATTCATATCAGACATTCCAACCGATGCAATTAATTAATCTAGTCGGGAAGATGTGCCAACAGTCGGGCACTATGATTGACCGAATCGGCATGGTGGGTCAAGGCGAGAAGATGTTCCTATCCTTCCAAATGCCCGAAGGCTTCTCTTTCGGACACGGAAGCGCCGAGGAACAAGTGGATGTATATTGGTATATCCTCACTTCCCATGACGGTTCTATGGGTCTAAAAATGGTCCCAAGTCCGGTCAGGTTGGCTTGCTCAAACCAATTCTCCATGCTACACGCATTCTTGGTAAAGCAAGGAATTGACCCACGAATCCTAACCATCAGGCATTCAAGTGTGATGGATGGGAGAATTGATTCGCTGATGGCTAACCTAAACATCATCAACAATTTGGTGGAGAATTTCACCGAGGAAGCATCACAATTGCTAACTGTTGAAATGAATCAAGGCGATAGAATCCAATACTACATAGATGTGCTAGGACTCAATCAAGATGAGAACAGGCTAAGAGGCGGCACGGAGTTTGACCCCAACAACCCCTACGGACTAGGGACACGGGGGAACAACACCATTGACACGCTCCTAGAATTGGAAATGTCCGAAACCAACACGGTTGGAGACATGGCCGGCACAAGATGGGGAGCATTCAACGCCGTGACGGAATACCTAGAATACGAGTGGACTTACAACTCGGATGGAACGCCGAACGACAAGAGGATGGAGTCGTCAATCTTGGGACCTGCGGCAAGGCAGAAGAACAAGGCTTTCCAACTACTAACGGTGTGAGGGGTGATTAAGAATGGGAAATACGGTAAAGGTAGGAAACATCGAAGCAACGGCAATCGCAGACATTCCTGATAAGGAGAAGGATGATTTCGGTTATCCTCTAGGGACCATTTGGAGAAGGGTCAAGGGCGCTTCTCATGTCTTTGTCCCCCACGACAAAGTAGTTAGAGTTGGCGCAAAACTATTCGACAAGGAAGATTCAGAAAAGATTCAAGCCGCAAAGGAGAAAAGGCTAGGGGGTAAGGAAGAATAGGTCAGGGCGGGTCTTGTGGAAGTAGCATGATAAAAATATTGAGCCGTTGGTTAAGCCCAAAGAATCGGGCGAGGCAACACATTTGGGGTTGTCCAAACCACTATCCAAGATAGAGTCAAAAGAAGTGCCCCCTTCTAAATATTATGTGAAAGGCTGATTGAGTAATGATGACCCTATCTCAGCATCCACACCTGAAACCCTGACCTATTCCGAGCGAGCAAGGTCAAGATGACGCTTGCGATACGGATTTCAAATAGATTAAATAGTAAGTGTTAGTAGTGGTATTATGGCGGAAAAACCAACGTGTGTTTTGTGCGGTAATGTATGCGAAGACTCTTATGGGCACAACCCCGCTCCGTTAAACAGGTCCGGCCGATGTTGTAATGATTGTAATATCACAAAAGTAATACCTGCTCGTATTCGATATATGTTAGCAAGGGGGATTTAGAATGAAACTACAACAGGAATTATTCAATCTTCAAAGAATGGCTGACCAACATTTGACTAATTTACCACTTAGTATTAGAAATAATGCGGAAGCGTTGGAAGATTGCCTATGGGAAATTGACGATAGACTACCCACACTTAACAAACTAGAAAGTTTTGCGGCAAAAGTATCTCTTTGGACTGTGTATTTGTTTGAGGCTATTGATGAGGGGGACCTAGAATGACTTTTATTTTTACCACAGAAATAATGTGGGACACTTTTTACAATCAGGGGGAAATATATCAATGAGTGATTGGCGAGATGAGATGGGTTTAACTCAGCGTAAAACTAAAGAGATGTGGGAATTGAATGGCTACTGTGATAAGTGCCCGAAGCCCACACGAAGCATGAGCCAAGCCGAAAGAAGAGTGAGGACTAATCACACCGTCAAATATTGGCAAGACTTCTATGAGAATTTGATGAACAATGATGATGTGATTAGGTGTGCTTTTGGCTTCACTAATTTCTTTGAATCGGTAGCGAGGGGCGACCTGATTGATATGCCGGAGTCACCTTACGCCGCCGCACGAATGTATAGACAATCCGCCGGATTACTTCACGCTATCTTTGGATATTTCGGTATAGGTGGACTTGAAACGGAGATAGAAAAGTTGAGAAATCATCCTATCTTCGACCCGAATGACGATTGGTGGCATCACAATGGTTTTTGAATTGGTAAAGTGGTTTTGTTTTTGGGTAGTATTTTTTTATATATTTGATTGAGGGTAAAAGTAATGTTGTTAGAAAAGGGGGCGATTGTTATTTACATCCTAATTTTTATTTATCTTTGGTTTGCGGGGAAGAACTAATTGACGCTTGCGAAGGGGCAATAGCAGGGTTCATATAGTAGGGGCAGAATGTGATAATATGAAGAAGAGCGACTATATTGACTATAGCAAACCTGAACAGGAGTTTGATGAGGGGGCTATCCTACGGAATAAGCATACAGGTCTAACCCTGACAATAACGGGCAAGTATGTGACGGAAACAGGTAGCATTAGATACAAGGTTATCAAAGAAGGAGAAGAAGATTGGCCTACTTCAGAAGGTTCATTTCATCTCAATCATAATTTTGAGTTGATTTCTAATCCACTCACGGAAGAGTTGAAAACCTTGAGGATTAAGTGCATCAAGATTCTTAAGGAAGCCGATGCAAAGTTCCTACGAAGAATAGCCGATGCGGTGCTTATGGAAACAGGGGGCGAGGAAGAATGAGTAAGGCCAAGATACTTGCAGTAGCGGAACGCTACGAAGAATTGGAAGCGTATCAAAATACACTACTAGACGCACTACATTATGTGCAAGAGGCCGAGCAAACGTGTCCATCGGGTATGGCATTTAGCCATCATGCTGAGATGGAAATAAGTGATTGCCTTTGTGAAGTCGAAGAGGAAATGCAAAAAATTTCAGATAAAATAGGGGGATTGTAAATGGTGGACAATAGAGTTAAGGTTCCGCATACCGGAGTTAAAATGAAGCATCACCGAGCATTATGCGCCGTTGCACGTTATCTTAAGGTAAAAGAAAAGGCTACAACGAGGGAAATACTAGACCATGCCACATTCCGAAACGGCAAGTATATCAAGCACAGACTCAAGAGCATTCATCAATTGGCAAGTCTTTTGCGAGTCCATCCACATTTTGATAAGATGATGATAGGTCAGTTTAACACTTGGTTTATCTCTAACCCTAAAACTTACTTACTAGGAGAAGGGCAAGCATACCCGCCGGAATACTACAAGGAAACTGCCGGCATTCAGAATAAGAAGGGCGTAGCCATCAAGAAGGTGATTGAGTAATGGGATACAGAAGTCACGGTGCTTTTTGGGCCAGCCCTAGCACATGGGCCGAAATGGTTGAAAACTATCCACATCTAATTGATGATTTAGAATCATGGTGGGAAGAAGAATCCCGTGATGCTGACGGAGTTGTGTTTAGGTTTGAGTATATGAAGTGGTATGAAGGCTTTGCTGAAATAGACGCTTGGGAAGTATTCTTTAACGCTTGCGATGAAAACCAATGGGCTTATGATTTCATCCGTATCGGAGAAAATTGGGATGACAATGACTGCCGAACGGGATTTATGTTCACTCTCAGTCGGAATTGGGATACGGTAGGAAGCAAGCAAGATTTTGATAGTGGCTATCATGGTAGGGAGTGGAGATTTTGAGTGACGCAAATTGGCTTTACATCAAGATAGCCATTGTTTCTCTTGGCTCAATGGGCCTATTTTTCTTAGCGGCATACTTACATCAGGGGTAAAAGTAAATGACAAAAGACCTGAATGATTGGGATTGGTATGTAGGGGACCCCTGCTACCACATAGACAACGGCAGATGGGATGAGTTTTGTAATCTCTTGTGGAAGGAAGAGAATAGAATCCGAGAACAGAAAAGGAAGGGCGACCCAAAGAGATATGAAAATCAATCCTATATTTCCATCAACCATGAGGTAATCATTGATTGGCCTATCTTGGATGATGACGGCGAAGAATTGTGGACTGTTGAGATAGAAGTATGGTCTTCACCCTACGGTGATGGATGCTGGGGTTTCAGCGACTACCCATCAAACCTAACATGGAATAACTCTATCTATGTCAAGGGTAAGGACATTCCTGTGGATGCTGGCATCATAGCCATTGTTCCCCGTGAAGCAATCAAGGAAGACAAAGACGAGACAATGGGACTTTACTTCAAGGGCTATCGCCCCACACTTGAAACAACCGAGAATGATTTTGAGGTAAAAGTAAATGATGTCACTCACGATGGTATCGGTTCATGTTGCGAGTGCGGCAGGGAAGAGTCATACGACAGTTTGTATGATGACGGCTCTTGCTTTTACTGTGGCCCCATTGAAGATGATGGAGATGAAAGGTGGTATTAATGAAAGATATAATCAAGAGGCTTTACGGGATTCGTGACTACATCGTTAGAGGTAGTAATTGGATAAACCCTGAATGGTATAATGAAGTCATGGATGATTTGGATTATATTTTTGATGTGCTTGAAAACATTAAGGATGTTGAGGAATAATTATGGCAAAAGTAAATTGTGAAGTTTGTGGATTTGGTATTCCGCATGGTGCTATGCACAAAGAAATTCCGTGCGCTAAATGCCGCCGGAAGGCGAAAAACACGCTTGCGACTAGGCAATAAGAACCCTTAAATAGCAGACAGTATTAGTAAATTTATAGGTGAAAACGTATGACTGAGAAGATGTGGATATGGATTGAGACAACAAGTGGACTGTCATGTATAGATGGCGAAAGTATCATAGCCATATCAAATTCGACTACTCCTAATTACATTGATTTGCATTTGTCGTCAGGTAGTATATTCACAATAAAGTTAGCAGACCTTTCGACTATTACGGATGCCCTACCCGATTGGAAGGGGGCAGAAGTATGAGAAGAATCCGTGCCCGCCGAGCGATAGCCAAAGTGCTTCTCGCTAATCCTGATGGGATTACTGCTAGTGAGATTATAGACAAATTAGATGCAAATATCACTCGTCAAAGTATTACGGATGCTCGTCATGTCAGTAATCTGTTAAAGGGTGCGAAGGGTGTCACCAAGATACCAAAAGGCGGCAAGATACAGACTGCCGTGTTATCAGAACGGGGTCAGACTTTCAGCACAAGTTATAGCGTTGCACTATATGAAGTGAGTGACGCAAAGGCATTGGAGAAGTGGGTAGCATGAATGAAATGACAGACAAAACAAGGATTCATTATTTGAGTTCAAACGCATTAGACAACATAAGTAATATGCTAAAAGAAAAGGATGCAATCATAAAAGCACAAGCACAACACATCGAGGCTTTACAAGTCACGATAGAAACGCTGGGTGGTTCTATCTTTGATGTTTTGGGGGTGTCAGAAGAATGAAACCATGCTATTTTTGTGGAAAACAAGGGCCGACTGACGGCACGATAGCCTTGCAGTCCACCCCTTTTGGCTCAATTTGTAATTCTTGCTTACAAGAGGCAATATCCTTTTGGAAGCATCACTTCGATTTGGGGTTGTTAGATTGAGTCAAAAATTACCGTTAAAGAAAGTCAAACTAAACCGCTTTAATTGGTGGAGATGTGAATTAATATGAAGCAAGGCAACCACATGGTTGATTTGCCTCAACCGGAATTAGATAGCGAGCCACATTGTGACCATAATTGCTATGACATTGAAGGTGTGTATGAATACATAAGCCATGAAGAAATCTGTTTCAAGATAATATGCCGTGATTGTGGCACAGAAGGATATGTATGTGCGACCATAGATTTGGATAGAGGATTGGAAGAGTGGATTGAATGAGTAGTATTGAAGATAAAGTGTGCGAAAAGATTCAAGCGAGAGCAGAATTAGGGCAAAAGAAATACGGGACCACAATGGACCGTAATGATTTAACTCTTATTGAATGGCTGACACATTTACAAGAAGAATTGATGGATGCTTGCGTATATGTCGAAAAGTTAATGACCGAAACAGTTAAAACCGAGTAGGTGTAGGAGCGTATCATGTTATTATTGAAATTGGCGTGTTGGGGCTATGGCATTTATCTTCTTAATGCGCTAGGCGAGAAGATTAGTCCTGATATTCCTAAACCTGAACCCGTTTTAACCGGAAAAGATGCCAAATATTCGATTCATCCGCAACATTCACACGGTGTTTCGGGTGATAGTTTCGTGGATGCGGCTATGTTTTTGAGTATGGAGCAATAATTATGGCAAATCTAATCAATTTTATGAGTGGAGACTTAGAATTAGTCTATGCGATGCCGGTTAGCCGAGGCGTTCAGCCCAAAGGAAGAAAAACTACGGTAAAAAAACCTGAAATCGAGTTATTAATCAACGGAAAACCACATTTAATCTTATCACATCATGTAATTTGGCGCATGATAGACATTATGGACCCAAGTGCTAAGTTTCATTTCAGAAATTACTTGAATTTTGTGGATGAACAACCCGAAAATTACGCAGACATGATAAAAAATCACCTAAAAGATTATCCAAATGTTCTTTACTACGCAGTTGCAGAAAATAATATCATAAAAGAAATACAAATGGAGAAAAAATCGAGAATTAGCGATGCAGTAAAGACAATTACGCATGAAATTGGCGGAAGTTTAGTTAATTTTGGCTTTGATTTTACTCCATCATTCACAAAATTTGGTTTTACCGCAAATTATGTTAAAAATGACGCTAAAAATAATAAATATAGCGCAATAGAAATGATAATTTGGAGAAATGGCACTATGGTAGTGGGAAGAATGAGAATAAATGGTCTTTGGGTGCAATTAGACGAGGCACTAAAATTAGATATGCACATTAGTAAAGCACCACCTAGAGTAATTATGAGTTTTATCAGTAATTTTATCAGAAAAAGCGAACAAAACTTCACGGTAAAAGAAACTAGGTTTAAAAATTACAATGGCGAGAGTGTGCATGACAGAAATCGCTTAGAATATGAGAGAAGGCTTTGGTTAGAGATTATAAACCCTACCGAGTAATTTTTTCTAATCATTTTTCGCACGACTGAAAGAATTATGGGAGCGCAGTATCACGGTTTTGCTAATTCTTTCTTTAGTTCATTAGTGTTTTAGTAGTAAGGTATTCTAAAAAGTCTTTGAATAAATAAAATAATTAACAAAATGGAGAGCAGTCATGCGTTTTAATCTTTTTACGCTTGCGATAAAGAAAGAAATTAATTCGACAGGGTTATAAGCGTGGACTTGGTAGGGATAATATGGCTAGAGGACAGAATAATATGATTACGCATCATGCGTATCACTACATTACGGATAATGGACCCAAGACAATAACAGAAATTGTTGAGTGGTTCAATAACGAAAGGGAAGGGCGGAGATATTCGGTGACATCACAACAGATGTCTAATTTGTTTCGGGTTAGTCCTTTATTTCAAATAGTGGGAGAAGTGGAGATACTTTATCCACATTGGACTAGACTACCTGTAGGTAAGGCCGGAGTAAGTGCGTGGGATGTTCATGCTGGAAGTAATGCTTCTGACCGAAGAAAGGGTGGAAAATTAACTGCGGGAACAACGAACAGTAATGGTGCTATGGTTAATCTATATGATGTTGTGCCTGTGGAACAGGTTGTGGATTCTATGTTAGACAACAACGGGGAATTGAAACAACACCGTGTAAAGAAAACATACCCAAGAGTGATTCAATATGAGTTAAAAGCAAGGGGGGTGGAGATATGATTACGACACAAGGCGAAACCGATTTCGTGTGGCGTGATGAATCCGCTCATAATGCAGAAAAAACTACCCTAATAGTATTTCAACAGAATGAAGTAGGTTTTGCATCTTTTATAGCAGGTATGGGTTTGATAGGTAGCGCTGACCCCGTATGCAAGATATACAACAAATTGTTTCAGGTTCCTTCATACAATACTGTCCCTGAACCGACATTCCCTGAGTGGAGAGTGTATGAGGCTCGCAACGATAGAGGCGAAAGGTTTTTCATTCTTAGAATGACGCACACTTACCCACTACCAACCGCAGGGTCAGGCGACCATGCGTGGCTATACACTTATCCTATCGTGCGTGATGTAATTAAGGAGTTAAGCCGTGTGGGTGTGGATGAACTTGTGTATCTTACAACCAACCAAATGCAAGCGGCCGTAGGATATGAGGGCAACGCATACGCTACTCTTCATCCGAAAGATGTAGTAGTATTTGATTTCTGTCTTCCCGAAGATGAGCCGATGACTATGAGCGGTAAAATTATCTCAAAAGATTTAGTGATGCCCCAACCGAGTTGGATGTTTGGTGAAATCTTTACCAATTATGTCCCCGAAGCAGTAGGGTGTTGGATTGTCATAGGTTATGCAGACCGAGAGATGTTCATAGACACTCAGACCGCAGGGCAACTACTACATTATTTCGACCATACTTACGGTCTATCTCACGATACCGAAACTATGGATAAAATTGTGCTTTTACTTGAAGACTTAGAGCAATTGACTGACATTCCAACGATGGATAGGTTGATGAATGATACATGGTATGAGGGGGACTTTAGTAGTGAGTGGGTTTGATGTATTTGACAAGACACTAGATTTCGCACGGCGAAACTATTACATTGACATAGAAGACAAACTACCTGTCTTCCTATGTAGCGTGGGCGCTCATGTTTTTAATGCGCTGAACAAATGTTCACGATGTGATTTTGACCCTGATAGCCCGCTTGTGGATGAAGAGAACGACTTTATTATCCCTAATTGTCCTCTTAGGCATAACAATATGCCATTCTATACACCACAGTCACGACTTGCAGACACTCGCATTAATATCATGTTGCGAGGCGCAAAGGGGTCAGGTAAATCTGTCCTAATTTTAATGTTTCTAGCAGAAGGCGCTGGGCTACTACATAGTGGTAATGCTGACATGGGACACGGTTTCCGCACTATGATGGGACCAAACTCCGTGACTGAGGCCGGTATGTTCGGTAGCGTGGATGAAGAAGGTGAAATAATGGGGCGACCACTAGCGAGAGAACTTTGTGGGGGATTTCTTGGCTTTGAGGAATTTTCCTCAATGTCAGATGCTTCCAAGAAAGACCACTCTATGGATATGAAGAATCAATTGCTGACTTCTCTTGACAATGGGAGAGTGCAGAAGGCGATGAGAGCAGGTTGGGTGCAATACACCACCCGCTACACAGTATGGGCTGGGACACAACCCGCAAGGTTTGAATTGGATTCAGGATTGGACCGCAGATTTTTCATCATTGACATTGACATGACTCCGCAGAAAGAGCGAGAGTATAAGAAGGCTCAACATAGAGCGTCTAATATGCCTGTCGAGGAAAGATTGGAACTTGCAAATATAGGGATGGAAATAAAAGAATTTCTCCGCACACGGATGGAACAAGCAGTAGCAAACCCACCAACGGGAGTGATTTTTGATGACGATATAGGTGAGTGGTTAGACCACCCATCGGTTCGTTCTTTTGAGAGCGACTTGTTCCGCCGTCTTGCTATCGGTTATCACATGATGCAACCGGAATATCACGGTGGAATGCCGCTTCTAATTACACTAGATGATAGGCTAAAAGAATTATTAAATAACTCACTATCAATGCGCCGAACGGTGATGGATGCAGACATGGAATTGATACGCTCCACATTTTGGAAGCAAGACCTACCTAAGTCACAGGTTGTCAAAGAAGTATCTCGCATGGTGACAAACGGTGATTATCAGTCAGCAAAGAGATGGATTACGGAAAACCTTGAATTACAGTCTTGGTATTATGAGTATGAGCCGAACACAAGCCGAAGAGGTAGGAAGGGAGTATTATGCAGATTTGGGCCGGATGCCGGAGATGAATTACCATGACTCCCCCATACATTCTCAGGTGTTATATCTGTAATAAAAGACTGTCTTGTTATGAAGACGGAATGGACATTAAAGTAATGAAGTGTGAGTGCAATGGCTAGAGCAAATACGTTAAGTGGCGGCCGCAAAATATGGATGCCGGCCGTTGAAAACTTTCTGATGAACCGAATGGGTGAATCATTTACGGTAAAAGAAATTATAGACCAAGCCACATTAATTACTAAGACCTACTACTCTTACAGGGGAAAGAAGGCCAAGTATAATGGGAAGCACGTTAAACAAGATTACACTCACCGAAAATTAGTGGATGCTAAGATGTGCCCTACGGTCCATCAATTAGCACAAGGTCTTAGAGGACACAAGAAGATTAAATCCATTCAAGTAAGACAATGGAAGGAATACTATTGGGAAGGATAATATGAGAAGTCACAGGGAGATACAAGAAAGGCTTGCGACTACTAACGATGCTTTCGTTATAGAAGTGTTGCGGTGGGTTCTTGAGGGTGATTGTCCCATGTGCGAGCATAAAAAAAGGCGTGAGTATGAAATAGGAATCCATTCTCAGGAATATGGACCCGAATATCTTGAGACTAAGTATAATTGGGCTGAAAATACTGTGATGAATCACATGAACAACCACATTGATTACGATATTACCGAAGCGACCCATATTGAGAACGCACGTTCCCAATCTATTGACACTCTTGATACGGCAGAAGATATTGTGAGAAGAATACAGGGTTATCTTGACGAGTTAGAAGAACAGAAAGAAATCGTAGGTATTAATTCTGACTTTGTTGCTGATGCGGCTCGCCTAATAGGACAAGCAAATAGTAGCCTAAAACTAATCGGTCAATTGAAGAAAGAAATAGGAGTGGATTCTCAGTTGCTTCTCGCACAGGCACAGATAAATGACATGAGCCGATTGCTTGTGGATGTTCTAGGAGAACACCCGCAATTACTAGACCAATTAGAATTGAGGATGGCAAGTCTCAAAGAACCAATCCTAATTCAAGATGTGGATTTTGAAGCGGTGGAAAAACTATGAAAGAATGGCGAAGCGGTCCACGAAGGTATCTTAATGCCCGACCAATCTATGAAAAAGATTGGCCTAAATTAATTGAGGCTATGTTTGAAGATGGTCTTGTGGGAATCATAAGTCCGGGCGGTGTTTTGTGGTATCACGGTGGGTATATCGTGCAGAAATCATCTGTTCGTGAAGTGTGGGGTCTATCAAAGACGCAAATGACCCGCTTAAATGATTACATCTATGTAAATGACCCATTTACAAAGATTATAAACCCGTAAAAGAAAAATTGGGGGGAAAAATTTGGCCGTAAATCGTTGGGTATATGCTCTTTTGAAAAACCCTGATAGAAAATATGTTCTCAAACAATTAATGATAGAAAAACCACCCGTTCCTCTTGTAGTTTCGTGGTTGCAAGCGAACAAACCGCTCATGGATAGACCCGTATGGGAAATACTTGCCAATATAGAAGAATGTCCTACTGAATTAGCCTATCAATTTATTGCATTCAATGTAAAACCAAATAAGAATAGAATAAAATGGCCTAAAAGAAAAGCAAAATAAGAAATGTCTTATATACTTATGGGTCATGCTCTTAAGTATGAGTGCGAACAATAAACGAATTAGGAGAATCATTGTGGATTTGTTGTTTGAGTTTGGTCCGGCGACAAAGGAGAAGATGGCGGCGCTCTTGAATGAGAAGAAAAGCATCAGAAGTGTCCCTTCTCCCCATACTTTGTCGGCTTTACTCTCTAAAAATCCGCAGGTGATAGCAATAGGAGAAGAAGAAGTGGAAAATGTGATTGGTATTAAGGCAAAACATCTTATCTATGACATCAATCGTGACTTGATACAGAACAAGGAAGATATTATTTACACAAGAACGCCGACAGTAATGACTCCGGCGCAGAAAAAGATAGCAAAGCGGTGTGAATGTGGTAGGAACCGAGTTTTCCCAAAGGGATACGATAAATGTCTGATATGTGTTAGGTCGTAATGTTTATAGGGGTGTTTGTTGTAGTAGTAGTATGACAAGTAGGGCGAAAAGCACGGTTCATGTTGAATATGAATTGCTAGAATACATAGGGCGTAGGATTAACCTACAAGACCTGATGGCTCAAATGATACCCGAAGGTGACACCGTAGCCGAGAAAAGATTTACAAAAGGCGCACAGAACATAACTAAGTATCTTCAAAACATGGTCGAGCGAAGACTTCATAGGCTTCCTAAAGACCACCCTGCTTACAGGGGGAAAGACGAATGAATATATTTATATTAGACACCGACCCCACCTTAGCAGGGGAAATGTATTGTGACAAACACGTTCCTAAAATGGTAGTTGAAATGCTACAACAAATGGGTAGTGCAGTTATACGACACGGTGCTACGCCGGACATGATGCCACTTACAAAGAAAGGAACGCCATTAAAGGGGGGCTATCATAACCACCCTTGCACCCGTTGGGTAGGTGATTCCCGTGAGAATTTTTATTGGGCCGCAGAACACGCTATGTCTTTGTGTGATGAATACACCAAGCGGTTTAACAAGACTCACTTTTGCGAAGCAGGTTTAGAAAAACTATTCACGATGGCTGAAATGATACCCGAAGGGCCACTTACCCCATTCGCTCTTGCTATGCCCGATGAACACAAATTCGACTTACTGTTTGCTAGTCACGCAGAAGGTGAAGATGCAGTCACGGCTTACCGTTCTTATTACCACGATAAAACTTTTGCTAAGTGGGAAAAGGGAACAAATGAACCTGAATGGTGGATGGGTGCAGTATGACCTATTGGGGAGAGTTATTTGAAGCAGTAAGGATAAGTGAGGAAAAGAAGATGAGTGAGAAATGGTATTTAGACCACATGGGAGTGATGGCGTTTTGGCGCACAGTTTTAGGTGGAGTTAATTTACTTGTTGGTATAATAATAGCGCTAAAAGTATTTGATGTGGTTTGATGTTTATGTTGCATTTGATTTATACAATGGTCGGTTTTGCCGTGTTATTGTATCTATCTGATTGGATTGAGAAGTTGTGGAGTGAGATAAAGGATGATAGTCCCTAAGAGTTTAAAGTGCCGACTATGTAAAACAAGATTCCCCAACCCTTTACGCAACGGTTCACAAGTAGTCATAGTGACTTGTGATGACTGTAGGAAGGCACAGTTTAGCGCTAAGTCGCTGAGAATGATAGAAAAGCGAGAGGTTGAAGTCAATAAAGTTAAGGCAAAAGAAAGAGCAAACAAAATAGTAGCGAAAATAAACAAGGATGTTGAGAGGGAGAAAAAAGCGAACGATTTTATATCACTATATGACTTTACACTAGCGAGGGAGAAGTAATGTTGCCGGGAATTGAAATTGCTACAATTATAGAAATGGTGCTAAACAACGACAGAAGTGAGGAAATAAACAGTATTCTGACAGAACAGAATGTGAGGGAATCGCAATTCGTTAAGAATCTAATTTGGTTGAAGGCTGACCCCGACTTCCATGAGGGGAAGGATGAAACCCTAGATGAAATAATCAAAAACAACAGTCTTGACTCAAGGTTTTTGCAGGGATACATGACTGCTCTTATTACTGTGCTAGAATCAGAAAGACCATTCGTGACTAACAACCCGAACCACATGATATTCTTGAAACTATATGAAGCCGCTAACGCAATCATGCTGGAACAGTCATATAACGCTTGCGATAACTAACAGTTAAGTTTATAGGCGTGTCTATTTACTATGATACATGGAGAAGTGGGACACTACGCCTACATGGGATACCATTGTAGGTAGGAATCACGTTAAGGATGCTCTTGCCAACAAGACACCCGCCACAATGCCTAATCTTTTGTTTCATGGGCCGCCCGGAACCGGAAAGACTAGCATGGCTTATGCTATTAAGAACCGTGCTAATGACATCTTACTAAAATATCCTTTACATCATTACAATGCCAGCAGTAAGAGGACTAGAGGCATTGAGTTTATTGAAGAAGATATTGTTCCTCTTGTTCGTTCAGGAATGGAGATGATAATTCTCTTAGATGAGGCAGACCAATTAACACCTGCCGCACAAATGGCACTCAAAGGAGTAATGGAAAACTCAATGGCTACTTTTATTCTTACTACTAATGACTTATCAAAGATAAACGATGCTCTAGTTTCTAGGTGTGAAGTATTTAGATTTGGTAAGATTCACACAGAAGATTGTAAGGTTTGGTTGCAACATTTGTGTGAGAAGCATAATTTTAATATCAACGATACAACACTACAACAAATAATGTTTGCACACTATGGGGATTTGCGGGCGATGACTGTTTCTTTAGAAACTTATGCCGGTATGGTATATCAAGGCACTAGTCTTGCATCAGTAAAGAAAGATGCGGCCCGTAATTTCATCCTAAAACTAAGTGCGGCTGAGTTTGACAAGAAATTATTCTTGAATCATATCAATGATAAAAATTTCAAGCCGGCATTTGAGATGCTAAAGAAGCATGGTGACATTAGAAGTGTCCTAAAAGAATTTTTAGATGAAGAATTAATAAGTAGTGACAAGTGGGCGGAAGTAATTACTCACATTGTCACAAGTTATAGAAGCATACAATTAGGTATCCCCGAAGAGGTAGTAATGGCCGGTTTCTGCAAGGATTTGGTGTTATCGACACCTTTATATCCGTGTTAGGAGTGGGGTAAATTAGTCAAAAGGTGAAAAAAATGAATAACGCACAGACAATGGAAAACGTAGCAAAGACGCTGAACGTGACTGCTGAGGCACTAGCCGAGAAGGTCACAGTAATACTTGAGGAACAGGGACCTGCATGGGAGAACGCTGGTAAGTCAAGTGATGATTGCGAACTTCTAGCAATCAGGGTTGCCGCTAGGCAAATTAACTCCGAGGCTTCAAGACTCCGAAGAGCGGGAGCGGAAGCAATAGAGGGTATGTTTATTCATTCACCACGACCAAAGGAGTGGGGTAAGATACTTTACAACAAGATGTCAAAGCAATTGAGGGCCGCAGATGATGGGGCAGTCACCGCTTTGGTTGAGAGTGGTGCGGTTGTTATGTTTGAGAACAACCACGATGGCACTTGGACTCGTCTTGCTAGAGATGACTTCGGTGGACAGTCAGATGTCAGCGAATTACCACGACACTCTATGACTCTTGATGAGAACACCGCTTTCTTTGTGGTGTGGGACAAGAGCAACCCAACCTTCCCAAGTGGAGATGCTAACTTCAAGTTTGGTAAGCCACGACCACAAGATGAGAGGGAGAGGACTTCATTATTCCTGACTACGGATAACAAACTTGTGACCGTCAAGGCACAGGGTAAGGCCGCTGATGTTCAGCACCCCACCTTCATAACAGGGACTATCCCATTGAGGATGGGCGCTAACGGCACTACGGCTTACTGCAAGCCCGATGTATCAGTCTTTACGGCTGACGCTTCTCTTGCTTCTAAGTATCCCGCACCGCCAAACGAATTGTTGGCAAACATGGATGGCATTGACATTCTTCTTTCGGTGGATGAGATGCGCTCTTACTACGATGAGTTTAACGGAAAAGATGGATGGTGGGATAAGATTGTCGCCGTGCCAACTGAGGTCATACACATTGACCCCCGTGATAACGGCGGTATGGTTCTAGTCTGTGCTGACCTAGACATGACTTCAACCGCTCCTACCATAGACGTATTCGTTCCCGCAGAACAGGAGAACCTTGTGGACTTCGCAGTAGGAACCAAGTGCCTCATAGTAGGACAGACATGGAGAAGCCAAGAGGATGAGCAAAGACTCTCCGTTGGTGGTTGGTGGGCCTACGATGAGATTGAGGCTATGGGTATAGAGTCTAACCTAGACGCACACTCGGAATCAATAGGCGTAATGGAGATGAGAGACTATGAGTAATTGGGGACAGACAAAGACTACATCTAAGGCCACCGCTAAACCTGCGGAAGTAGCGCCACAGATTGTCTATGATAGGTCTTACTACAGGAACCTATTCAACACCCAAAGAGCAGTCCACAATGAGGGTCGATTCGCTCTAGTCGGACATGAGAACACTTGCAAGACGGGACTAGCCGCATGGCTTCTTGAGGAAGAAATCAACGCCGGCAAGAACGTCTATGTGTTTGATGTGGATAACTCCGCTATGTCCACTATTATGGATTTGTATCCTGACAAGGAGAACATCATTGTTCTTCCCCTGCTTGATGAGATGGATGATTCTATCTTCAACGAGGATAATAGCGTAAATTACCTGCAACTAATCGAGAAGACTAAGTTTTTCATCAACGACATCGCTGAGAACATTAAGAACGGCGAGGATGTAGGCGGAGTTATCTTTGATGGCGGCTCCACTTTCCTAAAGTGGTGCGAGTTTGCTATGAGGTCAGCACTACTACGCAAGGGCGTTATCGAGGAAGAGTCTGACACCTTCAATCAAAAGGAGTGGAGAGAGCGCAACAAGTTGAACCGAGATGTGCTTGACAGACTACACGCACTACCTGTGAACAAGATATTCAACACCTTCCACTTGAAGAACATTCAGCAATACATGGATGATGGAAGCGGTAAGAAGGTTCTCATGTCAGTAGGCGAGAGGCCGGATTGGGAGAAGGGGACAATGCGCCGATTCTCTCAGCAGATATTCCTAAACAGATTTATGAAGAAGGCTGACCCTGCCGCCGGAGTTAAGGGCGACAGGAAACTTGCTGATGGCGAGTGGTGTGTCAAGGCTACTATCGAAGAAATGAAGGGCAAGTTTATCGAGTATGTGGGACAGACTCACACTATCCTCAACGTGAAGGGTGGAAAAGCAACATGGTTTGGACTGCCATTCTTAAGACCAGCAGGTGAAAAGAATGCCGATGATTCAAATTAAGAAAGATGAACTTGTTAATCTCCTAAAGTGTGTGCAAAGAAAGCATACAAATGGGGGTAAAAGTAATTCACAAGTTGAGTCTTGCTTACTCAAGATGAAGTTTCTTGGGAATTATACTAAGGTATCTGTGACTTCATTAGTTAAAGATGGTGTGAGTAGCGTTGCTAACTTTAGCATAAATGTAAATGACATTGTTGATACTTCTCAAGGAGATTTCATTCCTATTCCTGATATAGATGCGCTTCTTGGTGTGCTAAAGTATCATGGCAAAACTGTCACTCTCACTTATACTGCAAACAAAAACTTACAAGGATTTCAGAAGACTAAAATCGTGTCGGGCAAGAAGCAAACTACGCTTGCGACTAATTCAGAAGCGCTGGCCTATCTATCAAGTAGGGAAACCCTACAAGAGTGGCATGAGAAGTCAATGGAAATTGCACAAAAGATTGATGTCGAAAACGGCTCGTATCTAACAGACTATGATAAGTCACACTACAAACCAATCAAGGCTTTTGCCTCTTACTATGACCTAGACTCAACAGATTTGTTTGAGGCTTTCCGATGTGACGGAATGAATGGACAAAAGACAGGGCGCTATGAATTTCAATTCGATAGTGAAGGGCTTGCTATCGTGACAGGTAAGACAATTCAGGGTAAAACTAAAACCCGAATAGCCACTACTAATTTCCGTAATGCTTCAATCTTTGTTGAAGGTGGTCTTGAAGAAGCCATGAAGTTGGCTACGGGACCCGTCAATTTGCATTTCATAATGTTTGAGGGGATGAGACAACCCACACAAGCAGGGTATTACGGTGTAATAATAGACATGGGTGACTCATGGATATACCAAACATCAGTTGTAGGTGAATCAAATGAGTAGGCCATGTCAATTTTGCGGGCGCACTCCCGAAATTAATACTGACTACAAAGGAGAACAATGGTTGCGTAGTCGTTATGAAGGTGAAGGACTAAGCATGGCGGAGATTGGATATATCTGTGGAGTGTCAGCGACAACTATAAATAAGTGGTTGCGTAAGCATAACATACCAACAAGAGGCGCAGGTCGTATTCGTGGGAAGCGGTTCAATGATAGTTGAAAGAGGTAAAGGTCGAGAAGTTATCATTAGAGCAAGAGATGAAAACGGAGAAAGAACTACGATAAAAGAAACTCAGCATTATCCTTACTGTTTCGTTGAGACAGAACACGATGAGTTATTTCCGGGCGCTTCTAAAGAAGAGGGTTTTACGGGTTTGTATGGTGAAGCCCTTACTAAGATTACTATGTCGAGTCCCGACAATATCAATATGATAAAAGAGGTCGCAGACGAATATGGCCTAAAGACTTGGGAAGCAAACATTCCCTTTGTCAATAGAGTTTTAGTTGATAGGCTAGGCAACGGCACGATGCCGATAAGAAACTACGACCATAGAGTATGGTATCTTGACTGTGAGTGGAACCCCGTCACTAATGCTTTGCGTGTGATGGTATTCCACGATAGTTTCATAGGAGAAACAGTATGCTTATACGTCAATCCCAATTACGATGACACCGAGGCGCTAGAGAATATGCCTCAAGCATTCTATAGTAATAGAACGCCGGGTCGCCGTGACGCAAAGGGCAGACTTGAGTTTCCCAATGAGGAATCCATGCTTCGTAATTTTATCACAAGATTAAACGAGGCAGACCCCGATATAATCACAGGTTGGTTCGTAGTCGGTGCTGACATTAAGAATATCATAGAGAGATGCAACGTCAAAGGTATTGCACCACAATCTCTTTCCCCTCTTAGGAGAGTAAGATACAAGTTTGGTGATTGGGCACAACCAATAGCAGGGATAAACTGTATTGATTTAATGATTGCTTTCTCCAAACTATGGGAGTTAAAGAACGGAAAACTTCCGGGCTACAAATTGGATGACGTTGCTGAGTTAGCATTAGGGGAAAAGAAAGTCGAATTGCCTGACGGACACGATACTTATCATACAGACTTAGAATTATACCTAGATTATTCTATCCAAGATGTGGAATTGCTACCTAAACTAGACGCAAAAGTAAATGCTCTAGGTTATTACATAGGACTTCAACACTTGGTTCAATGTGACATACAGGCTACTCCATATATTACTAGGATGTTCACAAGCCTAGTGTTGAACGATGGACAGTTTGATAGACGCATTCCTACTAAAGCACAATTCGATAAGATAGATTATCAAGGTGCAGATGTAATGGCAGTCGAACCGGGAGTCCATGATAACGTAGGTATCCTAGATGTCAAGGCGATGTATCATAGCAACGCCGCACTACATAATATCTCATGGGAAACCCTACATGAAGATGGTGAGGACTGTGGTAATGGAGTTAAGTTTCATCGAGGTCACATAGGCTTGCTTGTTCGACAGATGGATTTGATGACAGGTCTAAGAAATCAATACAAGGAGTTAATGTGGAAAGACCCTGACAATAAAGCAAGATGGGATGCTATGCAATATGCGTGTAAATCTCTTGTCGCTTCTATGTATGGGGTATGTGGTGATGCTAAGTATGGGATGTATCACCCGAAGGTTGCCGATGCAATCACATTTACTTCACGACAGACACTAAAGAAGTTGCGTGACGTAGCATTTCAGGTCGGTTGGAAAACTATCTATGGGCACACAGACAGTATCTTCGTGACGGGTGTTGATATGCGTAAGTGGTCCGAGATACCTGATGCTCTTGAGAGACTAGAAACTATTAACGCAACAATGTATCCTATCGAAGTGCAGTATGAGAGATACTGTGACCGTATGCTTCTCATGGCAAAGAACCGCTATGCGGGGAACGTGGTATGGACTGATGGAGAGTGGCACGAACCTACTCTCTATGTCAAAGGGATAGAGATGAAGCAATCCCGTATGCCACCTGTGATGAAGGAAGCGATGGGTGAAGTCATTGGTGGAATCCTTGCAAGAAAAAATGAAAAAGAAATAGAAAATAATATCACAGAACTTACGCTAAAAGTAATTAATGGAGATATAGATACGAAGAGTCTATGTATGAAAGGAAAACTGACTAAGAACCTACATGATTACAAGGTGCTATCGGGACCGAGTGCGGCGGCGGCATGGGCCAACGAGTATCTAGGTAAGAGATACAGGAGTGGTGACTTCTTCCTTACTACTATAGGTGAAGACGGAAAATACATGGCCTTTGATGACCCTGATGAAATAGAAGGTTTGTATGATATTGGCTACAAGCACTTAGCAGAAAGATTTATCGTGAAGAAGATTGAACCCTATTGGGAAATGATGGGCTGGCCTACACAACCACTCATTAATGCGCTAGATGGGAAGGGGGATTTAGCATGGTTGTAAGATGTGATTATTGTCAGATGAAGATAAAGGGTTTGCATAAGGGTGGACTGTGTAAGTGTTGCGCTATTTATCATCCGAATTGGGGTGAGTAGTATGGATTTACCTACTATAGATTCTTTTGATTCTGTTGAGATTATTCGTGTGAGTCAAGGCGTGGAAGATTACGAGATAAAAGTCAGGCTAAAAGTAAATGGTAAATACTACAACGGTGTTTTGGAGATGGGTGAGTAATGGGTCCAATAGAGTGTGCCGTCTGTAAGAATGAGTTTGCTGATACCTTAGTGCAGATAAAATACGATACATTTATCTGTAAGCCCTGTATCGTGGTGTGGTATGAGGATTGGAAGCGCATGGTAAATCCGTGGCCGCATTTGGGAGAGGACAATGACGCTTGCGAACCTTTATAGGTAAGTTTATAGGCGTGGAAATGTAGGTGGTAGTATGACGAGAAGCCGTAGGATGAGTGGAAAGCAAACCACTAAGCAATTACAGGGGAGAATAGACACTATAGAAAAGGAGTTTCATGGGTTTGGCAACGCCGCCGCTACAGAATTGATGAAGCATGGTAAGTTGATTTATGCTCTTCTTGATGACTTGGGTAAGTTAGAAACCATTACCTGTGAAAACTGCAAAGAAGAAATTAGCAGACCTGTCTTGAAAGACATAGAGAATACTGATGAGTGTCCTTCTTGTGGCAGAAGCCTTTTTATTAAGACGCAAGTGAGCCTAGATGATTTACACCGAGGTTCACAGAAGGCAAATGAAAGTGAAGAGTGATGGTGTGTCTAAATCATCCTATAGCCCTGCCGATGATGGACCCTTGAGGGTCAGTAAGTCATCATTGATGACCTACATGATGTGTCCCCGCCAATTTTATTGGAAGTATGTAGCAGGTATTCCAAGCCCGCCCCCTACAGAACAAGCAATTCGTGGCGGTCAAATTCACGAAGTAATGGAAGTAGGTTTGCTTCAAGGTCCCGATTCTGTTAGCGGCAAAGCACAAGAACTTGGAGTGGAAACAGACCCAGCGGTTGAAGCCTTGACTTTAATGATACATCAGATAGCGCACGACATGGGACCCTTTGAAGTAATAGAAGCAGAAGTTAAACACGTTATAGATGAGAATTATGAGGGTAAAAGTATTCAATGGGTAGGTCTTATAGACGGTCTTATTAAGTTTGAAACAGGAGAGGTAGTTATGGTCGAACTCAAGACCGGCAAGATGAACGCCGGTAAGTTAAGTAGGACTAGAAAAGAATTACTTTACTATCGTAGGATGCTAACGCTGATGGATGGTTATGAAGAACCAACGCATTTCATGTATATTTCTCCCGACTATGAACACACTCCTAACGACAAGTTATTAAACGAAGGAAATAAGAGAGGCAAGAGATTGTGGTTGGGTCCGGAACAGGGAATTGTGATTATGGAACCGATTGGGAAGCGTAGTATAAATGCTTTCACGGAATCTTTAAGTAGCACTATAGCCGACCTAACACTCCAACAATGGCCCATGAATTGGAACGAATATTTCTGTCCTCTTTGGTGTGAATTTTGTCTCAGTTGTGAGGCCGAATTGACGGGCGATATTGAGGAAGGAGAATGGTTATAATGAATAAAGTAATAGTATGTGCATCGTGTGGAAGCGAAGATGATTGGGAAGGGTTTGAAGACATAGTAAGAGTCACAGGTAAAGAAGGCGACAAGCCTGAAATAATTACCATAGCGGCTTGTGTATGTGGTTATCAACAAGAGGTTGTGGTAGGATGATTGAGATAAACAGAATGGATTGGTTAGACACCTTTCAGATTTCTTGGGCTGACGTTGCACCGCTTCTTGCCGTCATGGGTGCTAGTATGGTCGCAGGTATCTTACTTTACATGAAATATCTCAAGTTGAACAGGTGTTTCGTGGTCCAACTCCCAAAGGAATGAGTTAGATGTTGTTGAGTTTTCCGAGAGAGATAGGGCTTCGCCGTAATGTCTGCGGAAATCGGCAAGAGTTTGATAATTATATCCTAAAACTAAATGGTAAAGCATCGTGTTATACAAGTTTGTATTCCTTTGAAAGAGTCCACCCTACAAGGCCGTGGAAAATGGATACCGATTCCTGTGTCATAGACCGTGCTTGGTGGGACTTTGATATGCTAGAGGGGGGTAGCCTATCTGACGTAAAAGAGTCCGTCAGAACGCTTCTAAATAGGCTTAACGGGGACGTTAGACTTGTCTTCACGGGTAGGGGCTTTCATGTGCATCAAATTTTTAAAAATCCTGTGTTTGGAACGTCTGTTTCTAGACATATAGACCGCTATCAAAGAATGATGGCAGGTGATTTACTTACGCTAGACGGCGTGGGACACCCGCAGAAACTAACTCGCATTCCTGATACATTTAATCCTAAAAGAAACGCATGGGCCGTGAATATACCAAGCGAAGAGTTTGCCGGCGACCCACATAACTATGTCATTCCTAATGAACCTAATCCTGACTATACTGTGCTAGACCCATTCAGGGGAAATATAGGTGAGTCAGATTTTGACATCATTAGATGGATAGCAGATAATCCACTTGAGGAAACAATAGAATCTTACATAGAGTTTGATGGTGACATAGGAACCGCAAACCAAGTGCCTATCCCACCGTGTTTAGAGAAGGCTATTCAACATGAGAATCCAAAGCACTATGTTAGGTTGGCTTTGGCCCAGCATCTTGCTGAGAATCTAAGGTGGTTCGCACACCCATCCACCCTAACACACGAACAAAAGAATGACATCGCAAGTGAGATGGTTTCCTTTATGGCGACTCTCGGATGGAGAGACTTCAATCCACATATCACACGAAGTCACATTCAATCAATTATTAATTATGAAAATTCACCGTCATGCGCTTGGTTGCAGAACAGGGGGCTATGCACAGGACCGTGCTGGCGTGACGATGGAACAAGGAGAGGATAAATATGACAATGACAAAGAAAAAAGTAAGATGTCCGATGTGTGGAAGCACTAAGGGTTTTATAGAAGTTCATGGTTCATCCGCTTGTCTTAATTGTAAGACCAAGATTGTATCTTGTTGCGGTGATGATGGGTGCATAATATAAAACAGTTAAATACACTTGATTGGGCGTAAGTTTAATGCTATTAATAGATGACAGGGAAAACCCTAAAGTAATAGACAAAATTCTTATGCGGATGGGTGATGCTTCCCTAGACAAGAAAGGACAAGGTAAAGTTTTGAGGATGAAATCATCTGACTATCGCATGGGAACGTGGGGAATTGAGGCAAAAGAAATTAACGACCTATACCGCTCTATCTTAGGGCTGGGCCGAACACGAACCGTTGTGGACCAACTGAGAGACTTAGAGAGAGAGTTTGAGAATCCATTCCTAGTTGTTTATGGGACAAAACTAAAACCATATATTCCGGGTGGCAGACCTACCGCTAGACTCATGGCAATAGAGACTGCTAGGATGAAGAAAGTTATCCAACAATTTAAGATGAATTTCTATCAGCGCTTTCCCAACATTCAGTATATGGAACTTGCAACTATGGATGAATTTGTTGAATGGTTAGTAATGAACCACCACCAAATTAATATTAAGGGAAAAATAGGAGTATCAAAACTACCTGTTGAGATTCAAAAAGAAATCAGCAAAAGTAAATTAGACCCACGCATTAGAATACTTTCTTCTATAGATGGTATCACAACAAAACACGCAGAAGACTTGCTAGATAAATTTGGAAGTATCCCAAAACTATTATCCGCCCGAACAACACAAAAATCTATCATGGAAATAGAAGGACTAGGGAGAGAGAAGGCTAAGAGAATCTTGAACCTGCGAGAATCAATAGGGTCTGAATCTGCTTGACATATTTCTTGTGGAGTGGGTTCTTGAAGTCTGCTGACTTATCCTTACGTCACTAATAGTCACAGAATTGAAGTTAGAAGTATCGTTTCCTGTCCCAGCAGTCCTTAGAATTTCTATAATGAGATTTCTTCCGGGCACATTAGCACCTTGAACCCTTGCATTAAAGAGATTTATTTCTTTTTGGTTTAATCCAGCAGGGAGTTTCTTAGTCCTTGTGACAGTCACGGGTGTAGCGCCGCCTACACAAGTCACCTTAATAGTAAGTTCTGCTATTCCCGTAGTCGCAGTTGAGGCGGGAGCATGAGTCACTTTTGCGTCAATTCTAACAATTTCTCCTACTGCTCCTTGTCCTATTACTGATTCTGTTGTGAATGAGGATGGTAATGCCGATGCTGAACTGTCACTTTCTCCACCTTTACCAACAAAAGTATAACCTGACTTACTAACAATGCCAGCACCTTTACTTTTCATATTGACTCCCTTACCGTCTTTCATATTCTCTCGGCCTACTGCGCCCGGACCACCTATTTTTTGTCCTAAATAATTTAATGTCCTACCGAAACTGAGGTTATCAGATAGGTCTAAGCGATTCCTGTTAATTATCCCTATGAGTTTTGAGTCTCCCAAATCCAACGTGAAAGCACCGCCGCCTTTACCGCCATCACCTATAGGATTAAATGCGCCACCACCACCGGGCCTAAAGATAGGTGGAGTCCAATTATCCAAACCGGGACTTCCGTTGGGTGGGGGTATATTTATTTCAGTAGGTTGTTCAATAATTGACGGCTCTAACCTATTACTTTCCAAGAATGCGTTAATGATACCACTTCTTAATGATTCGTCTTTGACTAGACTTAGCATTAATTTTTCTGACCCATGTTTCATATCATACTTTATTCCTTTTATGTTAAAAGTTTCATCTGTATATCCTAACCCAGCATCCGTATATTTCACATAGGAAGCGGGGGAGTAAGCCATATCCCTACAAATAACTAATCGTGGAGCATACCACTCTAGTCTGCAAGCGTTATCCATAAACATATACATGGAACGATGTTCTTTACCACCAAGCGGGAAGATAGAATTAGCGTTGCCGGTTTCAATTTGTCCGTTTCCTGTGCCAACACCAATCCCCGTAAGAGTGTTAGCATTCTTGTAAATATTCACACTAGCAGGGTCGCCACACCTTTGCCTTAGAAGTTCACGACAGTATTCAGCGTTGAAAGAGAAAGTAAGGTTAGGAACATCGCTCCATGCCGAGCCGTTGTTATTCCAATAAGACTCAGGAATTGGTAATTCATAATATCCACTACCTTTACATTGAACACTACTTACTCTATTACTTGCCGTAAAAGTTCCGGTGTTTATACTCGCCGCCCTTGATGCGCCGGTATAGAGATAGTCAATTAAAAACACTTGGAAAATACAATCTTCAATTGCCGTATCTGTGGCTTGTCCACCCATGAGTGTGACAAACATCCTCATATCTTGTCCGGTTTGTTCGCTGACAAGAGGACAATGGGTTGGAACATGAACTATCTGCACCGCATTACTGATTGAGTTAGAACCATACCAAAAGAAATTGTCCGACCAATTTACATCAGCAGATGAGTCTTTGTCTGCTCCTAGAGAAGTTCCATATCTGTTATAGAATGTTCCTGTCACACCTAAGTTTCCATCTAACGCATTGACAGCGCCGGGGAAAAGGCATCCGCCTGTTCCTAATCTAGTCCAAGACCAAGCGCCAGCCACGCCGTCATCATTATTACCCTGTAGGGCTACTGTTTGGTCTGCTATATATCCATACCTACCCTTGTCAAAGAGTTGGTTAGAAATCCTCGTAGTGCCATTATCCTCAGTCCAATATTGAGTATTTGGTTCTATAGTAAGGGCTGAGTTAGTAGTTTTACGCCCATTGTATTCTTGTTTTGCAATCCCTTCTGCTTCTTTACTCAATCTTATTTCAGGATATTCTAGAACCTTCCATCTTGTCGTATCATTCCTTCCGGGTTTAGGATAATCCACAAAAGATTTAGACTCATTATAATATACTCTTACGTTAGTAATATGTGCATTACTATCTGTTGAATAATTTGAAATTTTGACATTGTTTCTATTGAAGGCGACTCCTGAATTGAATTTAGGTCTATATTCAAGCCTGTTATCTCTTCCGCCTAACCAAGAAAATGTAGTCTTCTTGCTATTGACCCCAAGCCCACTTCGGTTTTGTATTTCCTTAACTTGATTAAGGATGGTCCTAGTGCTACCGGCCATAACAGAACCATAACTGTCAAGGTTTGTATTACCACCGTCTGTAGTTAGATTTAGGGTAAGAGGAACATTGTTAATGTCAACCATGCAGTTTAGATTTGTATTAGGCAACCAAGTCCTAGCAATACCCAAGTTCCATAGAGTTCTAATTTTATCGCTATCGTAAAATGTTCCGGTAGCCTCACTTTCGACTTTGCCTTCTAGGTGCATCATAGTTCTCAATGAATACTGATTACTTACCGTTGACGCAATATACACTTCTTCATAATCATAATCAGTATCAGCAGTTTGAGTATCATTTGTCTTAATTCTATATTGTTCTGTTGAGCCTCTAGGATAACCCGCATCTATGTGTCTTTGTATTACTTCGTCTTCTAAACCGCTATATGTTGCTTCTATATTTCCTAAGAGTGGTTCAGTAGTAGTCCATACACCACCCAATTGAACAGGTATTTTCCAATCATCTCCGTTAGTCCATTCCGAAGCATTGTCAATCCAAAAGTCATTACTGTCGTATAATCTCATCCATATATTGTGAACGGTATTAGGGTTGTTGCTCGTATTTACAATTACCATTCCGGGTGCTACTCCTTGTAAGTCATCCACAGATGGTCCGGTTGCAGTCAATTTGTGATAAGTAGTGCCATTAATACCTGATGTAATCACAGAATTACCCATGTTAATAGTGCTATCCGTGCCGGTCTGTTCAAGTTCTTGTTTAGAGTTCCATAAGAAATAATGTTCCACTAATACTTCTTCGGTTTCCTCGGAGCCTTCTTCTATGGGTTGGTTTTCTTTGAAATAAATGCGGCCCACTCCCTCGTTAGGGAAAATTGTGCCATCTTGAGGGATAATATATTTATCCCCTATATTCACAGAAGCATCTAGGAATGTAGCATCGCTTATCAACCTTCTCCAATTTGGATGCTTAGAAAATTCCTCTCCGGTAGTTTTGAAACTACTGATGGCTTGCTCCCAATAATTATCTTGTAATTTTGGTGCGCCCTTTTTCTCCCAAACATAATCTATCAGGTCAGTCCTACCACCTACTTCTGCGTATGCTTTTCCACCATTAGCATGAGTGTTTAAGTTAAAGAAAGGAGAACAATCTATAATGCACATGGCCCCTGCCGTTTCTTCCCAATCTCTATACATTGTAAGTGAATCAGCAGTAGTAGGAGAAACCCTAATTCCCCCAAAACTACCATTATCGGAGCCAAGATAAGTAGCCTTTAAAGTTAGCCTATTATTACTTGTATCTTTAGCATCCACTTGGTATGTTCCGTCATGCAAATCGCTATTGGATATATGCACCCAATCTTTTACGGCTAGTGCATTGAGATTACTAGTTGAAATATCGGTAATTGCCAATTTACCCCCATTGTCATACGCTACACTAGAGCCGCCGTTGCTACTACCGTAATTGGTGGCATAATTCACAGGTCTTGAAAAGGAGCCACCTGTAAGGCTAGTATAAGTGGTTTTTCTTAGTGGGTCGTAGCCGCTAACATCCCAAATATGTGCATCGTTTGGCATTTCTAATTCTAAATACTTATCCAATGCGCCGGTTTCAGGGTCAGTTTGGTCTGTTAGATAGATAGTTGGTTTGTATTGGTCGGCAACCGGATACATCAAACCGAACTTATCTTTTCGTTTTCCACCGTCTGCATCTGCCTGTCCGTCATTTCTCATGTCGGCCCAAAGAATCCATAGATGTTTGTAGTTATCTTCAAAATCTAAGGGGACTACCCATATCCTATTATAATATGGAAGAGTCACCCCGTAAAGAGTTCCGCTATTAGCGCCACCAACATTTGTTGTAAAATCTGCATCAATATACTTACATCCTACTAAGTATCTATCACCACCATCGGCAACTAAACCTTGCCAAATAAACTTACAGTATTTGTTTGGTTGGGTCCCTGAATCTGTGCCAACAAAATCAGGAACATTTATGTTATAGGCCCAATAACCTTCTGCTCGTATTTCTCCAACTCCACTATGCCTACCTTGAGCCAACAATGCGGTGTATAAATCTGTGCTAATTTTAATACTTTGGCTACCCTTGCTAATATCACCCAACACATTTCCGGTCCTAGTGCTAAGGTATCTGCGGGCGGCAGGTTTATCATAGCCAGCCATAATGTCTGTATCTGAGTGGTTTTGTGCGGCGGGTTCAGTTTTAATAATCCCGAAATGATATTGGAACCATAGAGAGTTAGGTAAATCTCTCATATATCGAGCGTGATTATTTCTATATGTGGCTTTAACCTGATTGGGATTTATATTAGGGGTAATTTTACCTACAGGAGAACGCACCCAAGAAAACCTATCGTTGCCTGAAAGTAGTGCATCAGTATTAGCGGCATTACCACCAGCCGAAGGGTCAAACCATAGACCGATGTTGCCTTCAAAATCAGAAGCGCCAAGTTCTAACCCCGACCAAGTTTCAACTACCCAAACATAACTTGTTGGTGGATTTGCGGTGCTTGCGCTCGCCCAAGCCTCACGAAAATAATTAAGTATTCTTTTAGTTGATTTAACTTTATGCCTTCCTTTATAATGTCCGGGTAAAGGAGACATATTACCTGCGCTAGAGCCGTCTGCATTCTCATTTATTTCATCTGCATCATTTATATGATTCACATAAAAATAATCACCAGCGGCTAGTTGTGGGTCTGCATCAAAAACTATAGTTAGGTTATCACTTGTATGACCTAGTGCTTCTGCGTGGTTATTGGGATAATTTGCAACTATGGTATCTTCCCAAAACACATCCATATCCCAAGCGTCCATCTCTTCTGTCATTCTATAATTATTAAACCATTCTGATGTAAAAGGACCCCCGTTATGCTTTCCCATATAGACAATTTTAGAACTTTCAGGCGTATAAGTCCAATCTCCTGTAGCAAAAAGTAGCCATTCTTTGACATCATTATACCAACCGCCCGAAGCAATATGTGTGTTGGTATATGAGCCACCACTACCTATGGGGCCTTTAACTAGTAAGTCTTTATTTGAAAAATTAAAATTAGCCGATATTGTTTCGCCATCTATAGTCACATCTGTAGGTGAACCGCCACCAGCAGTATAACCGCTGGCTAAAGACAATGCTACTCCATTGCGAACTGTTCCGCTACCCCCGTGTGGTGGACCATATAATTTTGCAGTATCAGCCGCTTTAAAATAACCTAAAACTTGCTCTCCTTCCCAATCTCTTTCAGCATTATTTGGGCCAAAAGTATCTTCATTGTTATACATTTGTATAGGATGACCTGACCCTAACTGCATCCTTTGTTCGTTTGTGACTAGGTAGTTAGTAGTTTTATCAAACCCTAATTTAGAATCACAAATTTTTAGATGTCGAGTTCCCATATCCATAACATTCTTGAGAGATTGAGCATCATAAAGCCAATAAGGAATAGCGTTGTCAACAGTATCATCTAATGCTACTTGACCGACATCCCATAATGGTATCTGTCTGTTTAGTAAAGACGCATTATGAGTGGCTTTTAACTGTAATAGTCTTGCGTTTTCTTTTTGCTTGACTACCATTCTGTCAACTACGCCTCTCCATACCGGCCTATCTATTCGCTTGTCTTCTTCTGATGCAAATAATAATGCTTGCCAATCAACAGGATTACTAGAAGAAAACAAAGGTTTTAAATGATGAATATAGTTTGACGCAGACGTTCCGCCGCTTGTTTCTGTAGGGTCATCTTCGATAGTAATTCTCATTTGAGATACGCTATCCGAATTTAAATCTAAACTTAAATCATTAAGAGTAATGTCCCAAGTTTTGTCTTCTAAATCATCTGTAATATAATGAACTAAACCGGCTCTATCTAACAAAAGATAACTAATTGCTTCTTTGTCAAGGTATGTAAGCGAGCCACCTTGCGCCGCATTAATAGCAAAAGCAGTTTGTGTTGCTTCCCAACCATACATTTTATCTGCGGTTATACTTCCCCCAAAAGAAGTATTAACAAATGCAATACCATTTGGTGTTTTGTTTGTTCCATTGATATATACATAGAATTTTTGATTTGTATAATCCATTCTTACATCAAGGTCTATCCAAGCACTATCGTTTGAGTAAGTTTGAGCAGAACTACCAAGATAATTTGCGCCGTAGCAATCGTAAGTATGATGAAAAATACCGTTAGTTGAAGTATAAGCACCATCTTCTTTTACCCCAAGAAAAAGATTAAATGTGACGGCGGGTGTGCCGGTAAGACCAGCACTAGATGTCACTTCGCTAGTTTGGGCAGTCGAAGCATATCCTATTTTTACTTCTATTCTAGTTGGCAACTCTCCGTTAGTAAAAGATTGAGTGCTACCACTTGGTGGTAAAGTATTAGTTGCATCCACATCTCCCGAAAAACATCTAGAGCCAAAACGAAGATGAAACACATCATCATCTAATTTACTATTTAATGAACCATCATAAATTATAGAAGGAATATCATCGTGGTCGGGAGCATTAGACCCGCCGGCTAATGTTTCAAATCTTCGTATAGACAAAAATGGTTTTCCGTCAGGAGATTTGATTGGAAAGAAACTGTTAGTTGGTGTAATAGTGCCACTATCATTGTGACTTAAAGAAAGAGTTTCGCCACTCCATACTCCGGTAAGGTGCGCTTGTTGGTTTAGTATATCTGCTTCGCCACCTGTCACAGTTTCAAAGACCCCAGCCTTTTTATTAGCGTAATTTGTGCTACCTACGCCCCCGCCACCATCACTAGTCTGAAACGCTTCCATCACGCTTCTGCCAAACGTAGGGTCATATTGACCTGTAGGAACAAGATAAAACGAATTGGTGTTATTACCATTACAAAACAATTGATACCCCATATCGCTACCTATAGAGAATGTTTGACTATCAAACTTTTTCATTCTATTAGCAATATGCCCGTCAGGATATTGTAATTGGGCCTTTCCACCCCATGTGGACCAATTATTTCTAAAAGAATCTGCCGATAGCCAATCAGCAATACTACTATTTTTACTATATCTGACATCACCAAGAGAAACATCACTAATACTATTAAGCACAGACGAATGCCCTGCTCTATCGGGATATGATAATCTGTATCTAGGATTTAGTAATGCTTCACCATTCATAGTATTACCATGATGGGATTTTATAGAATTATAGGAGTTTGTTTCTGATGGCTCGTTTCTATCATCAGGGATAGCCCTACAGTTCATAAAATCATCATAGTAGCCAGCAAGCCACAGGTTGAAATTTCTATTTACTGCTCGGACCATTTGCTTTTCACTCTCATCTTATATTCATATCCCTTAAGCCAGCGCCTCTCTCTATTGCATCTAACACTTCGTTAGCCATTTCATCTGTTGTCAGGCCGTTAAAATTATTATTCATCACGACTTCGGTAGTGGTTATAAGATTTTCGACTCCTTGCTGAACTACTTGTTTCACAAGGTCGCCTACCATATTTGGTTGAGAAGCACCCCAAAAGAACTCTTCTCTTGCATTATTAAATTCATACAAAGAATCGGTGGCTTGCTCTAAACTTTTCACATACAAATCAGGAACTACTTCCACCTTTCCGGTAATTTCATCCCACAATTCTGAATTAGTTTCCATTGCTTTTTCTAATTCTTCCCATGTTTGAACTCCTGTTTGTTCGATAAAAGTAAATAAGTGACCGTATTGGTCTTCTAAGTCTTTTAATGTTTTTTCGTTTCTTTCTAAAGCCCCTAGATTACTTTCCCATTGCTTTCTTAAATCAGTCTCTCTAACTGATGGAATCATGTGGAATGGTGATTCAATTACTCCCCACTTGTCTCCATCGTGTGTTAGGTCTTGTAGTTTTTCTAAATCATCTTTTGCTTTAAAAATTTCTTCGGCAACTCTTTTTTGTTCGTCTGCATTTTCTCCTGTCGCTAAAGTATTACCTGTTTGTAATGCCCTAATATCCATCAAGATAGCCAATTCTTCTCTTAGTTCTTGCAGTCTTACTTCTGCCGCCTGTGTTTGAGAAGCCGATAAATCGTCTTGTGCTTTTTTATTGTTTTCAATAGCGACATTTAAACTGTCAAAAGTCCATGCTTGCTCATCTAGTTTTTCGGTAAATTTACTCATTTGATAACTAGTAGCCTCACTAAAATTCAAAGTGACTGCATCATTATAGTCTTTCTGCATATCAACGGCTTTGCCTAGTGCCCAATTAATTGCTTTGTAAGCCCCATATACGATTGCTAGGGTCCCTGCCATTCTTAATGTGCTTGCCATTAGAGATTTTGTCCCTTGAATTTGCTTAGTCTGCACACCAATTTGCGCTATACCGGCTTCGGTTCTTGCCATATCAGCCCCAGCGTTGGCAAGTTTAACTCCTGTATTTTCCACAATCACCGCAGTCTCCATCTTTATTGCTGGAATTGATTTACCATGAATAAATAAGTGGACTTTTTCTAGTTGTTTAAATACAAATACGGCTCCCCCGGCCCAATCAATTTGAGCCAAAGTATTCTTAACCTGAGCCGCCGTCATTGCTACAATTCCAGCAGTTGTTAAAGTCATACCTATTCGCATTTGTTTTTGGTCTTCAGCAAACATCATTACAAGAGAGCCGGCGGCAGTCAAAGCGCCCGTCATAGCATACATTTGTCTAGTTTGTTCTGCTGCGGCATCATTCGCTTCTTGTATTGCGTTATGTTCTTTTTCTCTTGCTTTCATTACATGACCGGCAATCGTATCTCCGGCTTGTCTTTGCTCCCTTGTAAGTTTCTTTAGGCTTAAGCGCAGATTCTCATTAGCCGCAGTTATTTCTGCAAGTTCTTCTTGTAATTTTCTGTATTCACCCGAAGTGTCTGATAATTCTATCTCTAATTCGTTTAGTAAATCTATTTCTTGTTGTGTCGTAAGCCCTAACTCTCGTTTTTTAGATACTACTCGTTCAAGAATATATATTTCATGTTTTCTTTCAGCCAAGTCTATTTCTTTTTGGGCACGAAGATGGCTATTATCTATAAGTTCTTGTTCGGCTGCTTCCATTCTTTTTTGTGAAGTAGCAACAATACTCCTTTGTTTTTGTAATTCTGCTTGAGTTAATTCACGGGCTACTGCTAATTGTTTCCTAGAACTTGCAATCTCTTCATTTCTAATTGCCGCTAATTCAGTCATAAACCTTGCAGTATTGCTATAAGTTTGTCCTAGACTACCATAGGCTTGCTCCAAAGCAATTTCATCCCCACGCATTGCTCTTGCTACTTGTGCTTGTGTTTGGAAAGCCAACGTAAGAGCGGCTATGTTAGTAATTAAACCTAAAACCGGCGCTACTAAATTTTTGAGATTCATAGCCATTGAAATAATACCTTGACCTGCGCCGCCTGTTAAATCAACAAAGAATTGTAAAGACTTAGTAAATTCTGTTTGTCGTTCTGTTGCGGCTATCATGGCTGGGATAAAAGACTGACCTAGTTCTGCTCTATATTTTTCTAGTTCTGCTTCTGCGCCTCTATAGGCAGTAATTTGATTTTGTAATCTTTCATTGACTTCATCCATTGCTGGGGTCATCCTCAACTGACTTTCAAATGTCAATTGGGTGACTCTATCCCAATTCTCAATCAACTTAATAAATCTAGTATAGTGTCTGTTTCCAGCAATAGTCTGTGCTATATTCTGTTGTTGCAGACCATTAAAAGTATCCCAATTTTGAGCCAATTCTGTAAGAATGTCTGACATAGGACGCAATGCGCCGGTGTTAGCATCTATAGTGGCTATACCTAATTGCTCCATAGACGTTCTTGCACCATTAATGTCACCACCAAGCCGAGCATAAATCATCTTAAGCGCACGACCAGCCTTACCCTGCTCTTCACCAGCCTCAATTAGAACGGCCGATTGAGCCGCCATTCCTGATATACTTTCTCCTGTTAGTTTTGCCTGAGAAGCGAATTGATTCATAACGAAAGTGACTTGTTCCATTGTAGCAGCCGAACGGTTTTCGACTGTGTTGAGTTGGTCCATGACAACAATTGTATTTGCCCTAATTTTATTTGCCTTTTCCTGAGTATTAGCCAAGTCTTCTGTTCCTTCTTGCATGAAACCCAACTGTTGGTTAAGGTTAATTAGTCGGGTCATAGCATCTTCGGTTTCCATGCCGCTTATCAGACCAAACTCCATACCCAATTGAGTCCCCGTAGGAGTCATCCCGGTTCCTAAAACTGATTGTAGTTGCGCCATACGGGAAGCGGCATCCATAGCGGCATCAGCAGTAAATCCAAACTCAAAACCTAATTGTTGAACTTCTTCTGACATCTCATCAAATGTAGCCGCTTCTGCAAATTTCTTTAATTGAATCTCAGCATCCGTAAGAGCCTCAACTGCTGGGATAAGTTGATTTACCCAGCCTTGAATACCTGTTCCAAGCACGTTAATAGAGTCTTGAATATTAGCAAACGTGTCAAGCATAATAGCGTTAAACAACGTCATAGACGTATCTGCATCTTTAATTAGACGCTTGGCTTGGAAACGGCCTACTACATCGAAGAAGACCATTGATGCGCCCGCTCGGTTGACAAGCATGGCAACCGCCATAGCCATTATAGCAAATATAGCCCACGGTCCTGAAAGGACAAACCCGCTTTCAATCATCAAACTGCATCCACTCCACCTACTGCCTTACGGCCACTACATATTAGGCTAATACTAAGTGTCTGATAAATCTTGTTGCTTCTGCCTTGCGGCCCGTCTTTCATTGCGTCTTTTAATAACCGAAGATGCGTCATTAGCAGTTAACGGTCTTAAACCTGTGCTATTTTTAGACCGAGCCATAGATTTAGCAGATGCTTCGGAAATTTTTTCATTAATTTCTATAGCGATGTGCATATCTAATTCCATCAGATATTTACCCCCGTCTTGGTTATACTTTAACCAAAGGTCAGAAGGTAAAACGCCTTTAAAAGCCATGCACAGGGACGGCGCTACCCGCACAAACTCAACGAAAGGAAACTGCGCCTTCTTCATCGTCCCCACGGACGAAAGCAAGAATAGGCAGTAATTCTTCCATTGTAAATAGATTTACGTCAAAAGTTTCATCTAGGCAACAAGGAACAAGCCAATTATCAATTTGGGCTTGTATTCCGCCCCCTGCTTCATCGAGCGCAAAGGTAAAATCTTGATGAGTTTCCATTTCCCAATCACTAGGGTCGCCTCTATCAGTAAATTCTCTAAAGACCTTTGCTTGGATGTTGCTTATCTTTAACTTTTCCATACCGGATGCTTGTCGCACCCAAACTTTGCTTCCATCGTCTAACTCAAACTCTTTTTTCTTGACCGGCATTTTTTCTCCACTTCCTTCTCTCTTTTACAACTTTCGGTTGTTTCGCTTCTCTTATCAGACGAACTGTTCCGTCTTCTTGTAATTCCCATGTGCCTATAGAATTAATAAAGGTTTTTGATGCGCCGACCCTTGACATAGCGCAAACCTACTTATGCTCAAACATCATACCAAAGAACAGTAAGCCTTCTGCCTTCTATGGAAGCAGCAATAATAACATCATTATTAGACATAGCCGCTTCAAGACCATCTTCCATCTCTTGAGCGCTTCCTTCTATAGAAAATACTTTTAGTTTGGCTAGATTTGCTATTACCGTTCCACCGTTATATGCCATTTAATCACTCTTCCTTCTTAGCAGCCTTTTTCTTAGGAGCCGCTTTCTTCTTAGGTGCGGCTTTCTTTGGCTTTTCCATTAGACCGATAGGAAGCGATTGAACTGCTTTAACTACATCAGATGCGTTTTCCATATCCTCTAGTTCATCCATAAGTTCATCAGGTATAAGCCTTCCGAGTTCGTATAACCAATCTCTATCCACCATTTAATCACCTTAGTATGCGCTGGCTTGTAGGTTTGTTCCAGCCATCTTAACAGTAATTGCCTTAGCCGCACCCGTAGCCTTTGAATCATAGAAGGCTTGGAAGTTCACAGACATTCGGGCAGGGTCCCTACCGCTTACAGAAGCAGTTGGGGCCTCAAATCGTATGTTGTAAAGGTCAATTTCTAAGTAGTCAGTTGTGGCACTATCCCCAGCACCCGTAAACTTTAACTTTAGAGCAGGTCGGCCTTGTCCACCGTGAATCTTGTGAACCGCAGTTGCGGTAGCCAAGTCTTGGTAAGAAGGCTCACCCTTAGCAGTTGTATCGTCTGCATAGAGAATTTCGTTAAACTCCATCGTTCCTGTAATCTCCCTAGTCCTTGAAGGTGGGATTCTCGTAATACTGTTAGAACCTACTGCGTAAGCAGATTCAAGGTCACGGTTGATGTTAATCTCAAGACTGACCGACTGAACCTTAGTTGACTTGTTTAGTGAACCATCAATGTAAAGTTCTGCTTCTGCAAAGTGAAGTGCATCCACATCGTTTCCTGAATAAGAGAAATCAGTCTGAATATCGCTAGGCTCTTTTTCGTTCTGTCCTAGCCAATCAACGGAAGCCATCACATACTCGTTTAGATTTGCGCTAAGAGAAAGTCTTGACGAAACCATACCGCAAAACGTATGTTCCTTAGATTCCCTACCAATCCTGATAGTAAAGGACGGATAAGACTCAGTTTTGAGTGTTGGCTCTTCAAAGATGTGCTTCTTTGAGCCGGCAATCTTTAGAGTAGCCGTTGTTATTGCGGTTCCACCGACTTTAGGGCTTGCGTTTAGTAGGGCAGCAAGACCGTTAAAATCGTTTGCTTCGGCTAGATTTACCTCAGTTTTGTTGAAAGTTCCATTTGTTCCGGCTGGCTTTGTGACGTAAGCATAAACTCGACCCGGCTCGATGCCGTTAGCCTTGTTCTCATACTGCACACATACCGTGTTGTCAACAATTGTTGCTACTGCGGTGGGAGTAGTAAAGGATGAATCTGCCTTGTAAGTAGTGACACCTGTAAGTTGATTACTACCGGCTACACCTGTATACTTAAAGTAAGTTCCGGCAGTTGTGCTACCTGCATCGGGCGCACCAATTATTCCGTATCCGGGGTTATCGGCAGTCACGGCAACGCCAGCATGGAAAGTCCAAGCGTTGTCTGCATCGCCACCGGCCACACTTCTAACTGCACCTGAAGTTAGAGTAATAGTTTCTGAGCCGTTTGTGCCGCTAAGGTCGTTTGCGGAATCTAATTCTGACTCAGCACCGTTGCGAACTTCCCAATAACCGACTGTGTTTGCGGTTCCTGATGCACCGTCATCAGTTAGAGCGCCGGTTCCAGCAATATATCCGTATCCCCTACTAGCAAAAGTGACTGAATCATAGAAAGCACTATGTCCTCTCTTTGTAAAGAAAGAAGCAATAATGTTTCCCATAAAGTTGTCAGGCTGAACGGCAAAGTTTAGTGAACCCTCGGTATATCGAGTATTCGTGACGGCTTTAGAAGCCACCTGCCTAGCCATATCTGACCTTGTAAGTAGGTCGAAAGTCGCCTTAAACGACTCATCATCCACTTCCCCAAAAATTTCCGTCCCTGTTGCTTCCGTTCCGTATGTCTGCGCCGCATCTTCTTTTGCGATTGAAACATACCTATTTAACCATTCTGCACCTGCCATGCTGATACCTCTATGCTCCGAGAGTCGATACCTGATGTATAAATATTACCGCCGTGTCATCTTAATTCTGCGCTTATAAGTGATATTTATTTGGTGAACGCACACAGTCTCGTCATCATCCATTTTGCTATCTAATTGCATATTGAAAGATTCTAAGTTATCTGTGCTTGCTGATAGGCCGGTAGTAGTATATAACTCATCAAAAATTTCTCCAAGTATATTTAGCCCTAATCTATATGCTCCTTCATAATTACTGCCTTTGGTTGTCACATACGCAGTAATTTCATAAAACTGCTCGATTGCGGCCCCACCTAATGTAGTAAAATTAGGAGAAGAAATACTAGTAAATACAATATGAATCGTAGGAGTTTTCATCCTATTTAACATTTGAGATGATAAATCATATCCATAGACTATAGAAGAGTCGTCAACATATTTTTTAATAAATGGTCTAGTGCAGTTTTTCAGCGTTTCCACCACAGTTAATCCCATTCTTGCTAATGTGTCTTGAGCAAAAGCAGAAAGCATTAATTCTTCGGGGTTAAACGCACCAAATTTACTAAAATATACTGTAAACCAATTAACTGAACCACTAGTATTACCAAAAGTTGAATTGCCGCCACTACCACTATTGGCCGTCACAGAATAAAAAGCAGAATTTCCGTCAGTATCATTGATAATTTCGTGTGTATATAAATAAGCGTTGCCGGAAGCATCAAGAGTTAGTCTAAGTAGTAAAGGAACTGCGTTTTCTTCTGACATACCCAAATCCAAATCAGTAATAATAACTGTGCTAGTCCCTACAAGAGCCAATTCAGTTAAATTTCCCCTACTTTTAACTTCAACTCTTTTACTTCCGGTATCTAATCGCATAATAACATCGTCAGTATTTGGTGCAGTATTGAATGATAACATGGCTACCATAGTAATACTATCGCCGCTACCGCCAATATTATATGTGCTATTAGTTGTGACCCAAGCACCACCGGAAGCAGAACCGGCACTACCGCCACCACCAAGCACCCACGCATCGTTTTCATTGGTTGATACAGGGTCAGTAGGGTCTTCTCCCGTTAGTCGAGAGTTCCAATATTGATGTTTTGTTGCTATTGCCATTGTCATTGCCCCTTTAAACTACTATACATTGCGAGTGTGGTTTGGCCTTGCGGTAATGGTTTTGTATCTGCGCTGGCCGTAATTCTTTCTAAATTTGCTCTAAGTGTTGATGTTTCATTCATCATTTCTCTTACATAAGTGTGTAATTTATCCATCATACGAAGTCCAACCCACCCTTGATTTCTAACCACAGGTAATCCTTTACCGACTCTTTTCATCTTGCTTCCAAATCCCGGCTCAGAATAAACAATACCTTCTGCTGATTCTTCATCGGCTTTCCAATCTGCCCTTTCTCCGGGTCTTATATATCCTATCATCCCTGAACCTTTTCCTTTTCCTATTAAACCTTTTTGTCTAAAGGCCCCCATAGCATTTTCATATAATTCTGTAAGTGATTTATCGTTCTTATTCATACCACTTCCTCTTACACCCGTAGGCTCTATGGGCGGTGCTTCGTCAGCATCATAAGAACCAACAATAAACTCGCTTTGAAATTGATTCGCTCCGGGTTTTATTCCAAATTGTAAAGAGCCACTAAGCACTTCTGCTAATGGCCTACCCCAAGTTCTTTTTGAATTATAATGAAGTTGGTTTCTAGTGCGTTGAATTGCTCTAGTTAATACTCTTTTAATATGATTTCTCATTTCAGTATTTACTTGTCTTCTATAATCTTCTGCATATTTTTGCATATCTATTGAACGCATATCAGTAATACCAAAAGACATATTGTTGCCATGAATCCAATTTTGCCTAGTTCCCATACCGGGTAATCTAATACCTGATGTGCTTTTGCCTAATTGAATATTAGCATAAGAACGCTCTTGAGTTTTCATAGCAATTTTATCAGACATATAACCACCTTAGTCAACTGAGCCAAGATGGGCTAGTCTCCGAAGGTTCATAGTGCCTCTCTCTCTTAGCATTCCGCCTCTCATACTCTCTCCGCCTGTAAAGAAGGTTCCCTCGTCTTCCATGTAATAAGCCGCCGCTAGGTCAGCACATATCTCACGGAGAACGTGAGCCATCTCAGCATCTTGTATTGCTACTCCGCTGGCGTGGTCTGCGGATATGCTTGTCACGCCTGTTAAACGATTAAAAGTAAAAGTAGGAGTAATAGAGGCTGAACCATTACCTGAATGTGAAATAACAATAGCCGTTGGTGCTACTGTATAGACACCACCCGCAGTTATATTTACGCTAGAAATAACACCGTTATTATTTAGGACTGCGGCTACTGTTGCGTTGCCGAACCCGCTTCCACCTGCCGAGTGAGTAAGTGTAGGAGTCGAAGCATACTTGGTAGTATCGCTAACCGAAATAGATTGTAGTTTTCCGTTTGCGCCTGTGGCTAGAACCGCAGTTAACGTGTTATCACCAAAGTCTGTGCTATTACTTGCCGCTACTGTGGGCGGAGAAGCAAAGTAAGAAGTATTTGTAATTACAATATTAGAAATTACACCGTCAGCAACCGTAAATGTTCCACCTGCTACTGCTCCCGTTCCATCGTTAAAAGTAAAAGTGCCGGGACCGTGAAGACCACCACTTTGGTCCCTTGCGTTTTGATTAGAACCGCCTAAAGAAATAGAAGCCACCTTGAAATGAACCGGCAAAGCACCCTTGCTTACACCATTAACTAAAAGGTTCCCTGCTTGGCAAGTAGTGTTGGTTCCACCTACTGTGTAAGAAGCAGTCGTAGCACTTATTCCGTATGTGCCCGTAAAGCCGCTTCCCGTGCCGCCTGTGGCCGTCAAAGACCCTGCTTGGTAGGTATCCCCCCCTGCCGCAATAGACAGGCTAGAAACGGCTCCATCCTTGCTTGTCCAAGCAAAAGAATCACCATCAATATTACCATTACCTGATGTCGCAAAATCATTTGCGTTGACTACACCGATAGTAGTGTCTTCGACATTGACTGCCCCACTTGTAGTGGATTCGCCTTGTTCCCTACTAGGGACATTGCGCCCGTAATCACGGAACTCTTGGTCTATATCAATACTAGCCCTGCGAATAGCAGAAGATAATTTAGACGAAGCGGCCGTGCGTTGTGCGCTATTTAAACTCAATCTTTGACCTGCATCACTTGAAGAACAATAGAACGCCATTTATTATCACCATAACCATTATTGCGTAAAGCATACGCTTCTGTGATTGCTTGTAGGACGCAAGTGATTCTTCAAGGTTTTTAATATCAAACTCTAACCTTGATACCTTAGCCTCAACCCATTTAAACCAAGCAGAAGCCATGCGCCCACTCATTGGGAGTCCTCAAGGCGGGCAATTAGGTCGGCTTTCTTGCCACCTACAGGTAGTCCCTTCTCCTTGAGCATAGCCTTTAATTCAGCCACATTATACTTGTCGTAAGCCTTTTCAAGAACTTCTAGATGTTCTTCTGCTTCTTCTAGTTTATCTTCTGCTTCATCAACTGCGTCAAGCAATTCATCAAGAGTAATCTTACCATCTGCCATCATTGATTTATATTTTTGGTATCCCCATGCCGCCAAAGCAAGAAGCGCACCACCCGCTACTAGAACCATTTCAATGTCTGCTAGTAGGCCGGAAGAAGCCTCAACGCAATCTGCTACACAGTCTGCAACCGTTGTATTATTTTCGCTCATTTTTCTCACCTATCGTATATTATTTGTTTAACTGCCGAAGTCGGTATTACTGTAAAGTGTCTATCATCTCCGGGTCGATAAAGTTTGTAGCCATGAGGTGTTTCTTCAATGTTTACCTTTGTGTATGATTTTTCGGGCGGGGAATAAACAATTTTTCCTAGTCTTCCCACCATCTAATCCACGTTCCACTATAGTTTAACGGATAATCGCTCCGATTTTCTCCAAAATCCATCGAGTCCATCCGTCCACATCAGTCATCAGACTCATCCTCGGCCTCGTCTTCACTTGGCTCAAGAGTCATGTCTTCGTTGCGGCTTGCTACTTGCTGAGAAATTTCCATAATGTCTTGCTTCAATGCTCTTAGCACCATATCAATATCATTCACGGCTTTCTCCATTAGTCGCATATAAACCAGCCTGTCCGAAGCAACCTGTCTTATCATGTCTAACTCACTCATCTCTTCACTCATAGGCACGACTCGCATATACTCTATTTAAGGGTTATGCTTATTCACAAGAACATTCCTGTTCCATTACAGTATATACATCTCCATCGCCTGAGTTTTCTTCGACAATAAATAACTTACAAACAGAACATTCTGCATACGCTTTAATGTGACAAACATCTGCCACAATATTATTTTTTTCTTCTATACTGATATCTTTATGCACTACCGCCATCAATTACCACCTTCCAATTCCTTTACTCTTGCGCTTAATTCTTGAACCGCCTTAACAAGATAACCTACAATCCCTGCCGTCTTAATTGTTTTCTCTCCTTCTATCCCTCTCACTAAATCAGGTAAGACTTCCTCGACTTCTTGGGCTATAAACCCTGCGCTCGGTTGGTTATTTACCTGCACATCCCAATTAAAAGTGACAGGATTGAGTTGTTCAATCATACCTAAACCATTTGGGATAGTTTTAATATTAGATTTTAATGCTCTATCTGATGTGTCATTGAAATTACCATCAATTTCTAAATTATCTTTTATTGTCATAGCGGTTTCCACATCTTGATTTGAAGAAGAAGAACCATATACCTTGAATACCATTTTGTGTTTCCTACTCCAAGATGTTTGAGATACAACGGCAATAGATGAAAATTTCCTACCTTCTTCTGTATTGCCCCACCCACTCAGTTTGAATTTTATACCTACACCGGCATAATCAGAAGAAGTGCTAGTATTTGTTGAGTTAGCGACTTGAAGTGGGAAAGTCGTGCCAACACCTGTTCCCGATGCTATAACTGCCGCACACCTACCAAAATCTTGTTGATTCATTTGGTCGCCACCATCATGCAAAGACCAAAAGGCCGCTTGGTCGGCATATGGGCTATCCTCACGAACACGAATCATATCATTATCCATATTACCGCTTGATTGATTTCTAGTAATATAGAGGCCCATACCACTTGTCGATGTGACAGTCCACGTTGGGTTGTTTGCTAAGTTGGAATCGGCATCTATGCTACCGCCACCACTAACTGTTGCGAATGACAATGCGCCGCTACCATTAGTTTGTAGCACTTGATTAGCACTACCATCAGATGTAGGGAACGTATATTCATTGTTAAACTTAACCTGACCGTTAGAGGCTAGTTCTAAACTGTTGGTGCCATTACCCGGCTTGATGTATATCTTGCCAGCCGCAACCCTATTCACAATCCAAGTGTCGTTTGCCGAATGTGCGAAATCAGTATGAAGTGCGCCGCTAGTATCTGTTGCCCTAAAGTTTGCTTGTGTTGAACCACAAACTTCTATGACTCCATGATTAGCAGTAGTTAGAGAAGCAGAAGAAGCACCAACTACAAGTTGACCTGCCTCAGTAATTCTCATTCTTTCCACATTGCCATCGTTGTTATTAGTGAAGAACACCAATGCACCACTCGCCCAAGAGTTAGCGTTTCTTGTATTGTAGGTGGCTGAGATGGCGGCTACTGCTACGGGGTTTGCATTTGAAGGGCTATCATCATCATCTTCGTGAGTCGAGAAAACAATATGTGGCGACCAATTGTTATTCGTATTGTCTGTATTGTGAAGGGCAAGCCCTATGTCCTGTGCATACCAATTCGTGTTAGCATCATCAGCATGGATTACCTGTTGAACCGCTCTTTGGTTGCTATTTGTCAGATATATTCCATTTTCGACTTCATAGGCAGGTGAACCCACATGAAGGGGTGCGGCAGGTTGTGAACCATGATTGAAGCCGGAACCTATTCCGACTTTACCACTATCTGAAATCATCATCTGCCTTGTGTTGTCATCGGCTACGAAGTGGTGATGGGCAAAACCTGCCCTACCTGACCTGTAAATCATACCGTGTGAGTTGCTGGTTAGTTTCGTTCCGTAGTAGTCGAAGCCAATGTATGCAGAAGCGATATTGCTTGAACCATACCTAACTCGCAAATCCATTCCAACGCTTTTACCGCCGTCAGTATCAAGACCGTTATCCAAAGTCAAAGCAGTTAAGTCATTAGTTCCTGATTTAGCAACATGAAGTGTAGTGGAAGGTGAAGTAGTGTTTATTCCTAAGTTCCCACTTATAGATGCAAAAGAGGCGGTTCCCGCTGATGATACAGACCAATTAGGAGAGTCAATAACAATGTCATTTCCACTAAGAGAAGATTTTCCTATTGTTAAGTCCTGATTAGCCACCGAATATAGCCTACTAGCATAGTCGAATACCAAATCAACGGCTTGGGTTCCATCTCCAATGTGTATATCTTCACTCGTATCTCCAATACCAATCAGGCCTGTGGAAGTAATTTGAAGATTGCCTGACCCATCTAACTCTATTTTACCGTCAATGTTTCCGCCGCTATCTTTAAACTCAATCTTCCGTGAAGCCGGAGTAATTAATACATCATCTGACATTAGTTAATTCCCCCCCACCTTCGTTGTAGCGCACCGTGACTTGTTCCATATCTAGCAACTGTTAGATTAGTTTCGCTTGAGTTTCCTAGCATCATGTCTCTATGAACCGGCATATTATCTAACCATACCTTTATCGGTTTGAGATAAAAACCTTCTGCGGCATCAGTATCATTAGTATTGACTCCGGCTTGAATAAATCTTGAAAAAGGAACTGCGGGAACTGTCAAGTCTTTATCTTGCCAGCCGGTGTTGCTTTCAAAAGAAGCAAACTGCACACCTTCTGTATATGGTGATACCATACTTAATCCTTCATTTGCCGTTCCGGTCCACGGGTCGCTTGCATCAGTAGTCCAATCACCAAGAACTCCGTGTGCCGTTGAGACATAGGCATAAGGTTCAGTTCCACTAAAACCACTTACAGGCTTACAACTTACTCTTAGCCTTAAAGTAGTATTAGCGGGAACTAGAATAAACTCACGCAAAGCGGCTCTTTCCCCATCATCGTGAAATGTCCTTTGAACTAGATAAGCACCTTCATCAGCATCCCAAATAAAACGCATATAATAGGTATAATTAATTACTTTATCATATTCAAAGTCTGCTTCAAAGACCCTACAAATTGCGCTACCGCTAGAATATCCTTGCCTACCAGCATAAGACGAACCCGATGTTCTATGATTTCCGGGGTTAGCACTATCTATCCCTCTAAACCTAGAGTTAAAAATTACGAAATCGCCATGTCCTACTTCACTCATATATGGCCCTTCGTATAAAGCATCCTTTACATCTATTTTCCAAAAACTGCCTGTATATCCGGTATGTCTATTTATTCTTATTGGGTCGTTATCAACACAATTCATTATAATATCATGGATTCCCCTGCCCGGATTGTAAGTGGGGTCCACATAGATACCTCTAGTCCCTACTCTATTAAGATAGCAATAAGCAACTTCGTGTTGGTAATGCGTTCCTTGAATCCTCAGTCCTCTATACTCATTTTGTTGGGCTATGCAATTATAGATTCTTTGTCCGGGGTCCCAATGGGTTGTAAATCCATCCCTGCCATTTACCGTCACGCAAGCCCTAGCGCAACCATTCCTATAATCGTAAAGCCACATACCGGAATAGTCCCTTACTGCGCCATTACGATTTATCATTGTCGTGCAACCCTCAATCCAACCTTCTGTTGACATTGATTGGTATTCAGAAGCCGGAGTGACAGGAGTGACAGGCATATCATTAGTGCTAAAATAACCCCTTATTGTCACTCCACCATATACGTTGCTTGAAGTATTAGTGCCTACATTCTTGAACCAAACATCTTTAAGGAATAAAGTCCTATTGTATCTTATAGCCGTTGCTTGTCCACTTGAGCCTATATAGTATTCAGCATAAACATAACATTCATTTGTTGAAGTAGCCACATCATCTGCCCCTGTATTATCTGCTCCTACTACACAATCTCTAGTTAAGCGAGTGACAATAGCCCCCGCCGGGGCATTGTAGCCTATTGCGGCAGTTAAAGTTAGGTTATTACTACTTCTGCTTTGCACTATATGTCTAGTCTCATGCACATTCCAATCTCTATTGCTAGTGCTTCCAGCAACCTGTAAAGGACATTCAATAGTAATTACATCACCAGCCTCAAATTTTTCATCCTGAGCCACCGTAATAATAGTATCTGTTGAAGTCTTAGCGGCAGTTAGAACCGTAGCAATTTTTCTAACCCTACTATTATCCCTATGTGGCTTCTCAAACCCTGTTTTATAGACCATAGTTCCAGCCGCATTTGTCCCTGCAATAGAGTAAGCGTTAGAGGCGTGGTCGTGAACTATCAAAGTCATTATATGAGTCCCATAATTTATGGTTCCTATCTTAGCGACATTCATATTCTGTCCTGTTCCCCAAATAATTTTTTCACCTACCCTGAAAACTTTAGAATTAGTCACTTTTATTTGTGCAGCCGAAGTCACTTGGTCTTCTGCTAAACTTACATCATCAGGCCCAACAAAATGTCGGAAATAAATATCATTGTTAGAAATATTATGAATCCACATTCCTTCGTCTTCATACCTTGAACCGTCATAATCCCCTTCGGTGCTTGTGTTATCTAACGCATAAATAGATACCCACTCACCTTCTGCAAACTTACTAGCATCAACCGCATCTATTTTTATATCTCCTACACTTGAGGCTGAATCTGTTTTAGTGACGGGCATACCTACTGTGCCTTCTGCTATCCAATGTGGGTTAGTATTATTTTCCATAAATAATCCTCTTGCACTACTTTCACCACCAACAAAGAGTATTCTTGAACCGGATTTCTGATGTAGTGCCCCATTAAGAAGCATTTTACCTGACATTTTCATAAGGCCGGTTCCACTATTTGCTAGTCCATTTCCATTACCTGCACCATGCACTAAAATACCCCCTATATTTATAGTGACATTTCCTATGGTATTTACTAAATCAACATCAAAAGTCACCGTGTGGCCGTTTGCTATGGTTGCATTATCCCCTGTGCCTGTGGGAGTGCCGCCCCCACCCCAAGTAGCGGCGTTATCCCAATCTCCGCTTTGTGTGCTTGTATAACTAGCCATCGTATTCCACCACCATTTTATCAACGTCTTTTCTCTCAGCCTGTATGAAATAGAAATAATTCAAATAATTACCACGAACCTTAGCGGCTACACGCACCTTCCCATTTTTAATCTCACGCACATAGAGTTCTTGAGGCTTTCCGATTGCAGTTAATTGCACCGTAATACTATCTTCATCAACAAGACCCTGCCAATAGTCCGGCAAGTGTATAGTGCCTGAGTTATTTTTACCCCTAATATATACTGCGTGTTCCGGCCCTTCAAGAGAACCGTGGTGTAGCCTCATCCCCTCTTTCGTAGGATGTTCTATATCGAAAGATTTTGTGGTTGCGGTTAAAGCGCCGGTAATTGCTACTGCTCCTGTTGCCGATATTGCATTACCCGACCCATCTTGCGTAATCTTTAACACATCTTGGTCGTCACTAGCATGGTCGTTGTGCATCTCGACCATAGGTTGGGCCGTGTAGTCTGCGTGTATGTTTCGATAGAACAGGGCCGTTCTTCTGTTTGCTGAATGTCTATTTACTAATCCAACGTAGTTATCATTTCCTTCGTCTGCATAGATAGCATAATCACCTGCGTCATCAGGCGGGCCGGAAACATGAAGTTTATGGCCGGGGCTTGCAGTTCCTATTCCTAATAATCCGCCTGACGTAAATCTCATTCTCTCAGACCAAGAGCCGGAGTTATCACCGCTTGTGTCATAGAACCAAATTATATCAGAACCGACATTGTGTTGCCATTTCTGAGTTCCAGCATTTAAGTATCGAGTCCTAACTTGGTCGTTCCCTGTTCCGCCCCCTGTATGGTCGGAATCCAATACCAAAGTCACAGGATAACCGTTAGAAGATTGAGTGTTTATTGCCTTGAAATACGCAGTAGCATCGCTTATTCCATTTTGATAAGTGTTTGTCGTTTCGACATGGAGTTTAGCAGCAAGGGTTGTCTGACCTATTCCGAAATTACCTGAAGCATCTATTCTAGCCCTTTCCACTCCGCTTGTTGCGAAAACAGTCTTACCTGCTTCTTTGTTCCAGATATACAAGTTATCTGTGCTTTCTGCCCTTGCCGCTTGTATCAGACTACCATTGTTTGTTGCTGAACCCGTTTGGTCTGTTGTCAATCTTAACTCAGCAATAGTAGCATCGTGGACTTGTAGTGTTGTAGCGCCTGTGGAATAAGAAACGGGAGTATCGACTCCTATTCCAACATTACCATTACCCAAAATACTCATTTTGTTTGTAGCCGCATTAGCAGTCGAATTGCTAGAACCACCAACGTCAGCAGTTTGGAAGAATATTGTCCCACCTGAGCCGGTTCCGGTTCCTCGCCCTGCTTGTAGGGTTAAATGTTTTCCTGTTTCATCAGTTCCGGTTAGACTATCAACTTTAATAAAAGCGTCAATTGCTCTATTGAAAGTAATATTAGAACTAGTGGTTCCTTCTCCATCCACTACTAAATCTCCGGTGACAGCAATTCCACCTGAATAAGTATAGAGTTCTTCGTTTCCACCATGATACAATCTTATTCTTGAAGAATCAATTTTTAAGTCGCCTGTTCCGGTATCTTTAATGAAGGAATCATTACCATCGTGATAAATTTCTAGGTCTTTGCCACCACCGAAATACAATTTCTTACTGTCAGCCATTTTAGTGTTTAGACCTAATTCAATACCATCAGTCACGGCGGTTTGAGTAGTGTTAGTAGGTGCGCTGGCTTGCCAAGCCGAGTTCATGTGGTAAGTCAAACCTGTAATGTAATTAGTTCTCATTGATATTTCATAAAAGTTAAAGCCCGACCAAGTGGAAGCCTTATTAACCCATAATTCCATCGTGCTAACACAGTTATTACCTGAACCACCAGCACTAAATATCTTGAATGAGTCTTCATCTAATTCGACACCACCCGTTTTTGCTATGTATGCTACATCCATATTATATGCGCCTTGATGTGCATTTGTCCTAAATTTAACACTAATAATAGCGGAAGCAGGGTTAGAACTGTTAAAATTAGTCACTCCTAATATAATATTCATATCTTTGTATTGTCCACCGCCGGGGTCAAAAGTGCAAACCTTAGCCCATGTATTAGCACCATCAGCCGCATTAGTGTTTCCAGCCGCAGTTGAAGCCACATATTGAGATTGGGCAACGAAGTTTCCATCAACGTTTAGTTTAGTAGCAATATTTGAATGTAATTCACCTACTCCGACCCTACCATCTCTATGAACCATAAAAATATTTTGATTGTCATACGATGCCGCCGTATCAACAAGTGAGTTAAAAGACATATATTCATCAGAATACATTATATCCATTACTTTATCGTTTGTCCCTTCACTTACATCTTCAAAGTAAATACGAGGGTTAGTATCATCAGTAATCAGAAGAGCCGTTTCCGTTCCGCCTGTAATTCCACTTGTCGAACCATCAGAAATGTGTAAAGTTTTACCGGGACTTGTTTCGTTTATTCCCACTCTTCGGGCCGTTCCATCAAATCTAACCCACGAAGTAGTTCCTTGTTGAACGTAAAGGTCATCATCGGGTCTTAGGAATATATCGTCATCTGCTGCGATGAGTAAGTCTTCGGGGTTTGATGTATTTGATTGAATGTAAGTATCAGTTGAATCAAAGTAAATTGATTTACCTTCTGCTAAAAATACATCTCCTGTTGCCCTGATGCTACCTGCTACATCTAATTTGTAAGCGGGAGTTGCAGTTCCAATTCCAACCCTACCATTTCTAAACAAAGCCGCATAGTTATTATCTGCTCCTGTCACATCTATATCAAGACCGATATTAGTCAAAGTTCCTGTATCATTTGCAGAATCTATATCCACTATTAATCCTGTCATATTAACAGTAGCGTTAGCATGGTTGGTAGCAGAATCATTTATCCTAATTCTTGCGCCGGCTTGGAAAGTAAATGTAGCACCATCAGCAGTTATGCCTGTTTTATCCATATCAATATCAAAAACAGTAGGGTGAGATACGGCACTTGTATGGTTGGAATCAAGATTTAATATTAATGAAGCCCCATTATAGGTTGCATTAGACTCAACAGTAATCTCATCTGCATCTTTGTAAGTCAATAAACCATTACTCGTTGAACCATCATAAGCAAGACCAGCACCCCCCACATTACTACTCACATTGGCCCATGTGATTTTCTTAAAGGCGTTAGCACTCACATCGTAAATAAGGAAAAAGTCGGCGTTATTACCATTAGTCTCAGTTCCTAATTCAGTTAAATCGCTATTAGGACCATTAGCGTTTAGAAAGTGCTTCTCAGTAATTAGTTTTGCCATATTATCACCTTAACCTGTATGTGCCTGTCCCTTTAATAAATTAAGAGAACCTGTGATTAATAAACCTGTATCATCTTTATCTAAAGTAGCCCCGGTCATATTTTTAACATTCATAACTACATAGTATTTACTATTTATTTGTTCGACATCAAAATCAATGTTAAACAAATCGTTTGCTTCTGATTCATCTCCTTTTCTTCCAAGTGTATTTTCTATGCTATAATCAACTTTAGTATTAGCATTAAAATTACCACCACCCAACGCAACAAAATTTACTGTTTGGGACCAAATAGAATCTTCGCTATGATGGTCGGAATTGTCTTTATTTATAGAAAGTGATAATGTAATGGTTCCACCGTGAAACACATCTGTATGGCTTGTGCCACCTACATTCCCAACATTTATTGTTAAAATACATAAACCAACTCCGTTAGCCCAATCATTATTTCCATCACTAGTATTTACTACTGCTAACCAATCTTGGTCGAACTCAAAACCCGCTTGAAAATTACCGGGAGATTTAGTTCCAAGTATTGCGCCTGTAGTTCCACTAGTAGGTTGTTTTTGCATAACAACCCCATCAGTTCCTCTCATTTGGTAGTTATCAAATCCTAATGATGTTGCGGCTCTTACGTCAGTTCCTTTTACAGTCCCATTAACGTCAAGTTTGTGAGAAGGCGTGGTATCTCCTATACCAACATTACCGTTATTTTGTTGTATTACCATGTGGGTAGTGCTACCTTCAACAATGCGTAGTTTATCTGAATCACCACCCCTGTTTTGTAGTTTCCAATGAGCCGCATCGTTCTTTATCTCAATCGCAGGGTTGCTATTTGAACCTGCATCTTCGACAAGAAGTGCCGCATCAGTTCCCTTTACATGGAGAATATCATCAGGGGCATTAATTCCTATTCCGACCTTACCATCAGATGTAATCCTCATCTTCTCAGCAGTTGTGTTCGCAAGAGATGTATGGAATATCAAAGCACCATCTTTACTACCTGTGGCGGGGTCTTCTATTGCACCACCAATAATCCCATAGATGTGACCTGCCGTTGCTGACGCATCATCTCCTAGTTGGAACTCAATGCCCGACCAATAACCCGCAGTCTGCGTTTGTCTCTCAAGCGTCAGCATTCTGTGGCTTGTCCCTGCAACATGGAGAGTAGTATCGGGGCCTGTAGTCCCTATACCGACTTTTCCACCACCTGTTAGTGTCATTGTCTCGGAAGCAGTCGCACCATCAACATACGTTAGGAAATGCATATCTCCATGATTGTCTGTGGTGTCTGTGACTCGACCTACAATTGCACCAAGAATATTGTATTGGTTATCATCTGATAAATGGTTGTCGTGGTTTTGCAGTCTTATCATAGCAGTATTAGAAGTAGTGCTAAGGTTTCTAGCACCTTCGACTACTAATACCGCATCTCGACTACTAGTGGCAACAGGTTGAATTTTTAGTATTGCTTCTTCATTACTTTTATCTCCTTTAACTGTTAATGTTCCACCTGTAAATGTCAGATTAGATTCTGCTTGAATTGCGCTTGTTCCATTACCTGTCAAAACCGCATTACTTGTTAGCGTTGTTGCGCCTGTTCCACCGCTAGATACTACTAATGTCGAAGAAAGTCCGGAAGCATTTCCTGTTAAAGTGCCTTGAAACCCAGCCGAAGTTAAAGTTCCTGTGGATGGATTATATGTTAATCCACTATCGACTTTATGGGCTTTGTTGCCACTTGTGCCATTTACAAAAGAAGGATAGAAAGAAGCATCGGTGCTATTATCTTCTGTTATACCAACATTGGAAGCGTTAGTAGCATTAGTAGCAGTATCAGCATTACCTGTCAAAGACCCTGTAATGGTTCCTGTTGCTTCTAAATTTAATAGTTTGAGGCTATCTAGTGCAAAGCCATCAGAACTAGCGGTGCTTACAGTTGTAGTAGGTTGTGTATCAAGACCTGTAAATAATTTCCATTTACTACCTGATTTGTCATAAAAGAACCCTCGCCATTTCTGAGTGTTAGAATCGCTACCGTCATTGTATGTTCCATAGAAACCTATATCAAGTGCGTCAGCCCCGTTTGCGGTTTGGCCGGTAGCAAGGGAAATCAAACAGTCTGCCGTAGTTAGCGTAGTGGAATTAACAGTAGTAGTAGTCCCACTTACAGTCAAGTCGCCACTCACTATTAGTTTATTACCAATAGTCACTACATCATCTGAATCTCCAATCTGAACTGCGTTGCTACCAAACCCACCTGCTAATCTTGTTTTTAGGTTAGCAACAGTCACATCATCGTTAGCAGTCCCAGCAATACTAATTGAACCTGCACCATTCGTAATGGTAATATTACTACCAGCAGTTAATGTGGCTTTGGCTAATGTATTTCCTGTGGTATTACCAATAAGTAATTGTCCATTTGTATAGGAAGTTTGTCCTGTTCCACCTTTAACAACTGAAATAGCATCTCCATCCCAAGCACCTGTAAAACCACTTGCGGTTATTGACCCTACGCTTGAACCACCTATTTCAAAGACAAATCTATTTGAGGCATGAAGATAATTTAATCTCCCTGCGGCAGAAGCATCAGGGTCACTAAATACTAATTGATTTAATGCGCTTGCGTGTCCTGTTTTCATTTCAAGAACAGTATCGCTACTGTTGCTACTATTGTTGGTATCAGTCGAAGTTAATTTTACGATAGCCTTTGCATTTCTTTGAAACTCAGCGATACTAGTAATATCAGGGGAAGAAATTCCGAATCCACTTGTGACAGCATTTGCTACAATAAGACCATAGTTTTTATCTGCTCCCGAACTTAAAATTTCAATTCCCCTATTTTCGCTTGTTCCGGCGGCAGTTCCCGTCATCTCTATTTTTATGCCGTGTTGATAGACTTGTCCTGAATGATTAGCACTTCCCGATGAGTTATTAATATAAATTCCTTGTAATCTGCTAATACCTAAGACGGTTGAACCACTATGTTGTGATACGTTAGCCCTGATAGAATAAGTAGTATTATCTCCTGTAGTATTAGTGGAAGTCTTAGTGGACCTTAACCCATTCAGACCATCAATATATCCAGCAGTAATGGGGCCGCTAAATGTGACTGTATCTGCTACATCAGTCCCAAAGGTTTTGTTGCCGCCAAAATCTGCGTTAAGCGCAGAAAGAACATCAGCAGTAGTAGTGGTGTTAGTATCTGTGGATGTAATACGAATTGCTTTTTCAGAAGTGTCTGACGCAAGAGCGACATTTGCGCCCGCAACTAGTTTTAGGGTAGTAATACTGCTAACATCATTTGTTCCCCAAGTAAAGCCGCTATCAGTATCGTTAATATCAACCGCATCTAACCCACCACCACCTGCGGTTGAAGACCACTCTATTCCTACACCGTTAGCATCCATAGCAAGAACTTGGTTTGCAGTTCCCAAAGTCGAAAGACCTGTTCCACCATGAGTATAGTTAAGTGAAGGACCATGATTTCTAGTTCTATAAACTCCGTCTGCTATTTGAACAAAATTCCAATCTCCTAAAACTGTCGGTCTTTGCACACAATTAATTTCCGACCCTTGATTTGTCAATTCATTAGGTCCGTAAAGTCTAGCATCAGCATTAATTACTAATTCATCACAAACCAATAAAGCGGTAGGTTCCATTTTAAAATTATAAGTGCTATTAGCGGCAATTATTAACTTATGATATTGAGTATTAAATACTGCTGAACCTGATACTACTGCTCCCCACTTATGAAAACTAGAACCTGTATTGTAGTAATGTCCGGTGTGAGGAAATTTATCATCATCTCTTAGTGGTTGAATTTGTAATGTAGTTAAACCCCATTTAAAATCTTGACATAAAGCGTGTATTTTTCCGGTAATTTGAAAAATTTTATCTATATCTGCCGCCCTTACTTGTGAAACTTTTACCTTACAATTATTATCTGTGATAAAATTTAAAATTTGAGTGGTTGTATAATTGTTATAGTTAGTCCCTTTACCTGTAGTATCGCTTTGGTCGCAAGGGAAAAAATTAATTAAATTAGAATTACCGCTAAAGTCCAAATGAGGATAAACACCGTTTTCTAATACTATCCATTTTCCATTACTGACTGTTGAATAATCATAAGTCATATTGTTCCTACTAGTAGCAGAATCAAAAGGACCATAGGCAGTCCTAGTTGCTGAACTATCAGTAGCAAAGGTGCTTCTTGCAGGGCTAGTTTGTTCTATACCGCCCCCGGTAAATTTTATTTTAGCGGTAGCACTAGCCTTAATTTTTCCCCCGACTTGCACATCTAAATGATTGCAAGTTAGCACGGCAGAAGAATTATCGAACTCAAACAATTGGTCGAAGTCTGTTCTGATATATACATTTGCTACTGTTCTAGCATCACTAATCTTACAAGTTGCGCTGGCAGTTGCGTCAAAGTTAATATTGTCATTACTATCAGGGGGGTTATTAGCGGCAAAAGCACTACCACCACTACCGTCAGTCCAATTAGAACCATCTTCAAAATCTGAGTTAGTCCCACCTACCCAATAATAATTAACCATACTTCACCCCCTACTTTGTGGGGTGTAGGCTACCGCTCAATTGGCCCGTTGTCGTTCCACCAACTCTCGTTGTGGTGGCTTTCTTATAAAACGCCGTTCCACCCTTCTCTTCTATCGCTCTAATTGCTTCAAGTGCTTGCTTTTCAAAAGACCTTAATTGCTGACTAAACCTAATGTCTTGGGTTCCTTGTTCCTTTTCGGGGACCCATGCTGGGATAGTATCAATAAGAACTCTTAGGCAATCGGCACATACCATCATCTTGATTGCAGATTCTTTTAGAGTAGTATCGGGCACATTGTCAGCAGTTCCGCCAACATACCCTGCCGCTCTAGCCTTTTTAGTGACTTCTGCGGTTCTGATAGTAATATATTCGTTAATGGTTCCCTCATTCAGTCCTCTAGGTCTGTTGAGTAAATCACGAATCTGACTTGTCGTTATCGCCATGTTGCTTCACCATCCGGTAGTCCGATGGCACATCAATAACTTGCGTGTCATTTGAAGGTTCCGATGTAATCCCTAAATTCATTACAATCTTACTTTCAAGAATCTCCTTTGCCATGTCACTTCGGGGTATCCAATACAAAATACTTTTATCCTTAAGTAATTGCACAGGATGTCCTTTCCATCTTTTATCAACGGGATTTCTCAAAAGCCTCACCATGAAGCCATCGCCGCCTTGCCAATGCTCTAGCCTGTGTTCCATTTCAGACATTTTAGCAGAAGCCGGCACAGGTATCCCTGCTTTCTTAAGTTTAGACACTAACTGTGCCTTTGTTAACTTCTTAGCCATGCTTACTCGCTCTTCTTCTTAGCGGCCTTTTTCTTCTTGGGTGCTGCCTTCTTCTTGGCTGGCTCAACAAGTTTCATAACTTGTCTCTTGCCTACCATTGAAACTTCCCATACACCGTCATCGTCAGTAAATGTTTCCATCTAAGACACCTACAAGTGGTAATATCCTGAAACATAGACTACAAGAGCAGGTAGGTCGCTGGCTGCGGCAGTCACCTTGACTCCAAGAGTTCCGCCGGCCGCAATCTCCATCTGAGCGTCATCAATCTCAGATGCTCTTACGATGTCCTTGTCACCTGCGGTTCCTACTATCATGTCTCCGGTAATAGTCGTGCTTGCGTTAAGAATCTCAACCTTGTTGGAGTTGTCGCCACCAGCGGCCTTTAGGATTGCGTGTGCATCCATAACGGTGAATTTTCTCTCCATCGTTAGGCTTGTAGTAGCGGTTGCGCCACCTGCCGTGTCAACTCTAAGCATTACAGGGATGAATCCGAAGTCCTCTCCGTCATCCATAGCACGAACCATTCGTCCGTCCATGATTCCCTTAATCTTTACGTTTCTTGGCACTTAATCACCTCAAGCGACACCCGTTATCTTAAAGATTCTGTTGTTCTTACCGGCTGCTGCTCCATCTTGGTGTTCGTGGACTACAGTTCCCATAAAGGAAGTGAGTAGCCAATCGTATCCCACACCGGGTAGTCTTGTCAACTCAGTCTCCATGAAGCCCTCTCCGTTGTATTGGAAGAACTCAGCAGTCTCAGAACCGGGGATTAGCAGTAGTGCATCGTTCGCTACTGAACTGTCTCTTGAGTAATAGACAGTCATGTTTGCGATTCGGCCCATGTGGTCCTGTAGGGACTCAACCACGTTTCCGAAGAGTTGAGTGTTCAGCATAGCACTTCTCTTGCTTGCAGGTAGGATTAGAGCGAGTGGCTCGTCACCGGAAACCCTTGCGTTAGCGAAGATTAGGTCCATTGCGCCTAGTAGGTCGCCTTCCTCATCTGCACCAGCAGACCCGAAGGTTGCTGCGGCGGCTGCGGTCTGACCTGCACCTGCGGCTAGTGCCGATAGGATAGTAGCGTCAATCTTGTCAGCCCTTGCACGGATGATACCCAACTGTTGCCTGTCGATGTTCTCCCACGACTCGCCTCGTAGCCTTACGGAGTCAAGGAAAGTGACCCTTCCCTGTCCCTTGAAGAGTTTGGTCGAGTAGTTCTCGGTTCCAATCTTGGTCGGGTCAACGATTGCGTTGTCGTCTAGTGGGTAGGAGAAACTTCCGTTTACTCCGGTATACCACTTAAAGTCCATCCACGGGACGGACCTAACACCAACAACATTCGTTCCTACTGCGATAGTAGTTGACTGTAGTTGGATAAAGTCTCTCAGCGTTTGCTCGATAACCGCATCGCCCGTTGAAAACGGTCCGTCTGCGGCAGTCACATCTAGTATTTGTTCCAAAGTCTCATTTGCCATTCTTAATCACCTCAACTTGCCTGTTCCCCGACCTCATATCCGGCCGTTGCTATGGGAATCATTTGTCCTTCTGTTGCACCGGAATCACCAGCGCCGTTAACTACAAGAGCGGCGGTTCCAGACGACATTGTTGCGCCCACATATATTCCGAGTTTCTTGTTTGAACCTGCGGTCTTAGTCACAAGCCCGTTTGCAGCGCAGTATGCTATCTCTCCGGTTTCCCATGTCTCGCCATTTACTGCCTGAACCATTAGGGTTGCACCGAGAGGATAGAAAGATACAGTTCCGCCGGTAGCGTCATAAGCGCCACCTGCTGCCCTACTACCTTCACCAGCAGAAATTCCCAATGGGAACTCTCCGGCCTCACACAGTTTTACTGCGTCCTCATCCTGTTGATAAGATATAATCTTACCGGGGCCTTTAACGTAAGCCCCTGCTAGTAGTGCTACACCTCTTGGGTCTGTTCCTTGTCCGTATGCCATTTTAAATCATCTCCTTTATTTCTTCGTAGGTCTTGGCTTTCATAGCGCCTTCGTCACCTGCGAGTGTTCCGTTCCATGCCTTTGCCCATGCGTTGTAGCATCGAGCGTAAAGTCCCTCATCGGACTCCACTAGAGTTCCGTTTAGGTAGTTTGCCACTACGGGCTTAACTTCTTCCGAAGCAACTACGGGAGTCTCCATCTCATCAGGGCTTTCATCTATGGGCTTCATCTCGACTGCGGTTGGCTCAGGGTGGGATGCTTCCCACGAAGCAATCAAATTCTCTAGGGTTTCTGATTGTAGGTCTTCGTGTCCTGACATTCCAATCTCAGTTGCTCTCTCAACAAGAGCGGAGCGAGCCTCTTCTGCACGGGCCTCTTCCATAGCCTCAAACTCGCTAACACGGGATGAGGCAAGAACTAGGTCTGCCTTAAGAGCCTCAATCTGAGCCTCGTAGTCGATTTCGGGGTTTACATTTTCTTCACTCATGTTGTTCACCAAATCCTTACAAACCTCGTCAGGTTCCGAGTGTGATATAAAGGTTGCCTCAATTACTTCTTCTTTTTCGATTCTCTTGACACTTTCTATATTAGCCCGTTGGTATGCTGGACGATAGACTATAGCCAAATGGTCGAAAGTAAAGTCCTCTCCGAACGTAATTCCGTCTTCTGTAGCCGAGACAGGTATGCCCGACCCGCCGATGCTAACACCGTAGTCTTCTTTCAGATACAGGCCGGACTCTAAACTCTCAAATAATTCGGGGCGGGTCACATGGGCTATATATCTAACCTCATAGCCGCCATTAATAAGAGGAAGGTAAGTAGCAGAAGTTATAACTCCCACATTTGCCTTCTCGACTCCACCATCGGTGTTTCGCCCAAACCCACTCTCACCCTCTATAGGGTCAGGGTGGTCTAGGGTAAGGTCTGCGCCTTCCATCTGTCTTGCGACACTTCTTGCTCCTTCGTGCGTAATAGCCCAAGCATTTTTGTTGAATCCTTCATGGAAAGCAACGCCGGTAATCTCAATAACTGTCTGTCCTGTTGATGCCTCAACAAAAGTATTTGTAGCATCTATTGATAGGTCAAGACTAACAGAAATTACTTGGCACTCTCCGTCAACCATTTCCTCGCCGGGTGGACAAACATTTTCGCATTCGCTTGCTTTTTCTTTCTTATATCCGGCCTCTTTTGACTTAGAACAATAACCTTGCGCTTCACACTTGGAAGCGGTAGTGCAATCTCCAACACATTTTACTTCTGCTTCGACATCTGTTTCACTATTACATCCGCACGACATAATGCGTGGAGTTGAGCAATGACCTATAAATCTTGTTGCATCATAGCGAGTAATGTAAATACTAACATTGAAAATAAGCAAATAAAACCGACTTTGATAAATATTCTAGTGCTATCTCTCATAGCCCTCGGTATCCCATGAATTTATCCATTAATATTCCGAAAAATATCATTATTCCGAAACACATTATTACTTCGTCTAGGCTCATAGGTATTTGCATTTTAATCACCTAATACCGGAGAATCACCTTCCGCTAGTGGTGCATCAACCGCTTCTCTTTCGTTTTTCTCAATCCAATCTATCTCAGAATCGGGAACATCGTCTTCATAGTATATTGCATCCACAGGACATTCAGGGACACACGCATTACAATCTATGCAATCATCGGGGTCTATTACTAAATAAGTGTCCATTTCTCTAAAAGCATCAACAGGACAAACTGCTACACAATCTTGATACTTGTGTTTTACACAAGCACTTGTCACAACGTATGTCATGCTTCCACCCTATACCAAACTTCATCTTGTAGGGTTTCATTATAATATACTTGGTATTGGACATTCAGGGGTGTTTCGTAAGGCTTGTCATAGAAATCAAGATATTGATAATCCCATTCTTGGTGGTATGTAGTAAAATTATCTTCCACATGGAATAATACACTTTCGTTTGCGTAATCCCAAGCATCTATAGTAATAAAGACTGTGACATTTGCTTGACAGGAGAAATCAACGTCAAACTCGTTGTAAAGTGATTCGTTAGTGTCATTCCAATACGAAAACACATCATAGAAGTAAGCGTAGCAATCATCTGTGATTTCTTCCTCTTCCTGTGGATATTCACAAGACCCGTCATCGTGGGTTGCTGATTCGTTGTAATTTAAGGCAGTTGAGTTAGTGCAACCATATACTGCATCTTCCATCTCAAATTCATCATACTCAAAGTCAATAGTTAGACTTTCAAACAAGGCTATAGACCCATTAGTGACTTCCACATACGCTCTATGTGTCCCTTCACTAATATTTGCTATAGTGACTACAAACTCATGTTCATTACGAAATTCGGGGCTTTCTCCCCCCGATGTTTCCCCATCCATAGTCACATTATAATGTATAGTATGTATAGCATTGCACCACGCCATATCAAGCAGATGAATATTAAATAGAACATTGTCTTCTATAATATAATGGTCGGTCATTAATCTCCAATCTTCCTCGCACTCACCAAGATATGGATTTAGGTCAGGGTCATCTTCAACTGCATCCACAAGCGTATCAACTGCAAATTGAATAAAACCTACTTCGTTAAGCCCTGCTAAAAGCATGGCTATTACTGACCCAATCGTAATCATCAAAGTTCGCAATTCTTGAAAACGTGCGTTTAACTCTTGTATGATATTCTGTTCCTCATCTCCGCTCATATACTATTAGCACAAAAGAAATGACTTTTCAATATTACGAAGAGGATTCATCTTTTTCTTTCTCAGCGCCGGGTTGTGAGTTTTCCCTCGGCAACTCTTCTGTAGGTGAGTTAGGGGCTACAGGATTAAGGTCTTTCCTCTCATCTCCGTCAGTTTCTTGAGGCAAATTGAGAATATCAAGGGCTTGGTTCAGGGTTAAGATACCCGAATCATAACCTAGCGTCACTCTTTGCATAACATTAAGTGGGGTTTCGCTATCCATTGCATCAAACCTGATTGTAGGTAGGTCGGCCTTTTTATGCTCGATACCTAGTAAGTTAAGGTGCATTGAGAACAAATCCCTGCAATGTGAGGCCAAAATACTGTGCATTCGGCTGATTGCTTGCACGGCCCATAGGTTTGCATTGAAAGTTGCGGCGAATGTGCTACCCCTCTCCTGACCTGCGGCCACTCTAGGCACTTGTAGCACGGCCGCTATATCTGCGTTTATAGCGTCCAAGAAATCTCCGCTATTAGGTAGTGAGTTTTCTAGGTCAACGTGGTGCAGATTAACGTAATGGGGCAAAACAGGTATTTGGTCGCCCCTAAGTCCCTCAAACAAAGATATGACTTCATCCATTATGTGCGTAAGGCGCTCGTTTTGCTCGGCTGGGTCCTGTATATGCTCTATGGCTTCCTTGTCAATCGTAATATACTGCTTTGTCATGCTATCTTCTAGGGATAACCTGTTATTGAGTGAATTATACTTCATGCGTATGGCTTGCTTTAGAGCGGAAAAGCGGGATGCTCCCCAAACGCCGTAGGTCTTTCTGCCCCTGTTGTCAACAAACCAATTGCTTCTAAAATCCACCTTTATATGCAAAATTTCGTTTGCAGGTATTTCACGGGCATTTAATTTCATCTCTCGGAGCAAATACTTCGTTGGGCGAGTAATTGGGTTGTCTTCGGTAGCATCAAACATAGAATCTAAACCGCCTCTTTCATCAACTATGGTAATTTGCTTGACAGGTAGGCTTTGTAGGTCTGTTATTCCTAAACCTTCTTTACCTACTATCTTATTGATGTCATTTCCATATACCATAAGGTTTCTCATGGCGTTTATGAGAATATCATCGAAATCTAGTGTATCTTGACATAATTCCTTAATAGCCTCACGAATTGAAGCATTCTTACCTTTATCGTAATTAATTTCGTAATTATTGGCCGTAAGGCTGACTGCTCTTACTGCTCCGTTCAATTCAGGGTCAAGTTTTAGCATAAGGTCATACATATCGAACTCATTGTCATAATTACTGTCTTTTTGCAGTCTTTCTGTATCCCGCATTAAATCGGGGACACCTGCAATTGCTCTAAATCCTTCTCTCTTCGTGCCCATTCTTGTCAAATTAGGCGTTTCTTCTTTGGCAGTTCCTTGCCAAAACTGATACCACTTCCGCTCGGTCATATTTTATCCTAATTGATAGTGTTTTTTAACTATTTGCCTAATTTTTTCAATTTTTTTGGATATTTACTGAAAAAATAAAAACGCATACTGCGGCCAAGTTCTGAATTTATTTTATTTCTTCTATAACCTAGACCAAAATACTTACCTATTCCCTTTCTATACTAACCTAAATATAGTGGGAAGGGCGGCCGCCATCTAAAAACGCTATTGAAACAAAAAAAGAATTAAAAAACAGGCTTGCAGTCTATCGTTTTATTTTTTTGGTAAATAGCATAAATAATATAATTAATTCTGCTCACCGCAATATTTATAACCGTCCACTTGCCCGTTAGGTATAATGACAGACAAGAGCAACTTCAGCGGAAGGGTCAAAATGAAGGGCGGTCAAGAATTGATTGAGCGCTACGCAAACGAAAGGCAATTCAAGAGTGAGAGTGAATTTGCTAGGTTCCTAAATGAATTAGAGCCTACACGAAGCGTAAATGGTTGGAGAAACGCAATTGGGCGTTGGAAGAAGAACGGGGGCCACATCACTTACACAGTATGGAACGGCCACAAGAAAAGAACAAGTTCTCCAAACCAACCTGATGGTCTTAAGCAAGAATACACATTTGAACTTCCTCATCGTATTAGAACATACTATGATGAAACAAAAGACGTTTATTTGACTTACATTCCTCAATGTGACAATATTATCTCTATTTCAGGAGATAAGCATCGAGAAATGAAGAAAGAGTATTCTGATAGCGGGTCAAGGCTCACTATTGAGCAAATGTCAACACGATTTGAAATTCCCATACTATGGATGCGTGATTATATACGGGCACATCATTGGAAACACCCTATGCACCCACTTACTGATGAAGAGATAGTTAGTAAGTCAGAAGAAGAATTAGTGATAGATTATCTTGAATTAAAGAGAAATGCGGTGTTAGAAAGAGGTAAGAGGGCACATTTCGCCGCCGCAATGAAAGATGCGAACAAATGGCGCAATCTGCAAGATAATTTCTATAGTGAGTTTAAAGAGTCTCTTGGTAGCACCTATTTGCCCCCAAAGCAAGTAAAGCACATTAAAATGGCTGATGCGGCTCCTTATGCGGCCGTTATTTCCCCAACTGACTTACATTATGGGTCAGGTGCGTGGGTTGATGAAACAGGTGAAGAATATAACACCGATGAAGCCCGCTCAAGGCTTATGGATAGGACTCAGAACCTAATTACGAGGCTTCCGGGTCGCCCTGAGAAGATTGTATTGGCTACGGGGTCTGATTGGTTCCATATTGACAATGAACAAGGCGCAACTACTAAAATGACTCCCCAAGACTTGTCTGCTAGTCCCGCTCAAATCTTTATGGATGGTTGCGTCTTAGCAAGAGAGCATATCGAGTTATTGAGGGCAGTATGTCCTGTTGAAGTGGTTTTCATGCGTGGTAATCACGATAGACACCTTGCTTTGGCACTTATGATGTATCTTAAGGCTACTTATGAAGATATAGAAGACGTTAGTGTTATCGTGGACCCTAATCTGCGACAATATATTTCTTATGGTAATGCTCTTATGGGTTTCACTCATGGTGATGGTGCTAAGAGCGGTGATTTGCCTAGTATTATGGCAAAAGAACAATGGAAGAATTGGGGCAGTTCAGAACACAAGATTTGGTTCCACGGACACCTACATCATCAAACTGTTATAGAAAAGGGCGGTGCGATGGTAGTTCAATTGCCTAGTTTGGCAGGTAATGACCGATGGCATCATACTAAAGGGTATGTTCTCGCAAGACCCGGTATTTCCGCTCACATAGTGGACAAGGAATTGGGTCTTATCGGCAATTTATTTGCCCCGGTGGTTCAAAATGGCTAGTTTTAATCTTGATTTCTCAATGGAAAGGTCAAGAAACGATGTTTCCTATTTTTATCGTTGGTTGGGTTATACTTGGGGCGACCATATAGGCGAATGGATGAAAATGTATGGAGAAAGGGGCGATGCACAGGTTCATAGGGTTTGTGTGATTGCACCGAGGGACCACAGTAAGTCAACTACTCTTAGGGTAAAACTATTGCATAGCGCTTTGTTTGAGCGATGGCGAAACAAGCCCTTTACTTGCTGGTTGTTCTCAGCGAGCAAAGATTTGGCCGTTAGAAGACTTGAAGAGATTAGAGAGGATATGAAAAGGCATCCACAGTTGTCTAAGTATCTGCATAAGAAGAGAGGCAACAAATTGGAGTTGCATTTTACTAACGGAGCATGGATAAGGGCTACTTCCGTTGGAGCGGCTATTCGTGGCGAGCATCCAGCCTGTATTGCGTTTGATGACGTTCTTGATGACATGGGTGATATGGATTGGACGGGAATTAGGCATTGGTTTAGGAAAAAGATTACTCCTATGTTGAGTCCCGGCACTTCTATCTATTGTGTCGGCACACCTATGAGTATGGTGGACTTATATCACACGGAAATGATTAACAACGACACTTGGAAGAGTGGTGTTTGGTCTAGTATCCCCAATTGGGATGAATGGCGTTCTGACCCTGATAATGTTAAGGTAAAAGAATTATGGCCTGAGTTTAGACCGCTTTCTTTCCTGTTAGAGCAAAAAGAGGCTATGGGCGAGTTATCTTTCATACAGGAGTATCTATGTAAGGTCATTGACGATGAAGCGGCGGTATATCCCCGTAATTTAACTAGGAAAAACCTGAATATGGATGCTCTCTTTGAAAAGGAAAAGATGGAAGACTGTAAATATGCCATAGGGTTTGACCCAGCACACGGGTTAGGACAGGACTTTTCTGTAATGGTCGTTCTTAAGCAAGACTCAGATGGGTATATACACCTAGTCAATATATGGCGTAGGAATGACTTCCCCCCTGCGAAGCAAGCAGATATGATGATTGAGTGGAGCAAAAGATATGGCACACCGGCATTTGCTATTGAGGCCGTAGGTTTTCAGCAATTGTTTGAGAGTCTAGTTAGTCAGAAGGGCGCAGTAGTGGATTTCCGTGAGAGCAAGGTTAGTAATAGAACACTCAAGCAGGGTCTTATGAACAGAATGAGAGTTTGGTTTGAGCGTGAGTTAGTGTGTTTCCCCTACGGTGATGACTTAACACGCAAAGAAGTCAATATTTTACTAGAAGAATTAGAGAGTCATGCTTGGCGAGAAGGCATGATAGTGGATTTGGGCCGCCATAACGACTGTGCTATGGCATTGGCTCATGCGTTAGACCAATTCTCGTATAAGTCTCCTGATTATCCCGTAGTAATGGGAACCATGAAAAAGAGTGAATGGACAGGGGGAGCAAGTAGTGGCATCCAACGCCGAGAAGGTTTGGGTGGCAAAGTAGTGAGAAGGTGAGTGAATGGCAGGTAAGAAAGCAAGAAATAATGCAAACAAAACAAGAAGCAAAGTGACAGGGAAGAAATTTAACCGTCAAGACCCAAATGGGCGGCGGCACGGTCCCCAAAGTAAGAGAAAGGTATATGCAATGGCAATTGAGAAGGTTCTCGACAGTCATTGGGGCGATGAGTGGCTTACAAGTAGCGAAATCGCATATATGGCGAATAAAGACGTTAGTAATTTTTGGACACAGTTAAATGGCTATTCTGTAGGCGCTATAATGCGTAAATACGAGAAGTCAAAACACGTTATTTCCGAAAGAAGAGGCGAAACGGGCATGAAAAAGTGGAAAAGAGTGAAAAAATTCGATAATCCGGCTTATCAGTATTTTGGGGGTAATAGTAAGCACGAATGGACCCGCAGATGGGATAAAAAGGCTAAAAGGTATATTTCCATCCGAGAAATCGAAGAAACGGTTTGAAAAATTTTTTAAAAAATCGAGTGAGGGGGTTGCCGGTGTCGGGCGACCTATAGACTATGTTTTTGGCGGATTCAGATTCAAATCCTCACCCCTACCCGCAAACCAAACGGGTAGGGGCTTACGTCAGGTTGTCAGCCTGTCTAATGTTGCGAGAAAACCCCTGTATCTTCTGAGGCTATTCTCTCAGCAGCGAGGGACATTAGGCATTCGTATGCGACCATCGCATTAGTGCGACTGATTCTCATCTTCATACCGTTCTCTCTCTTGATGACTTGGATAGCACCCCCGAATTTGCCTGTTAGTTTCATACCTCTAGGCATTCGTGCTTCTAGCCATCCCATGCGTAGGTGCATCATAGGCCTGTGTCCTACAGGGCCATCATTGTTGCTTACGATGTTAGCAAGGGCATCAACTCGGTTCAGGATATCATCCCTACCCCCTACTAGGAAGTCGCTTAGTAGCCTAGTCTCAGCGCCCGAATAAGCAGTCTGATTAGCCTCGCATATCTGCACCATATTCATTTCAACGTCACCGCCATTTTTTATTTGTTCAATTATGTTTTGCATTTTTCTTTCTCACCTCTTTTTATTTCACTTCGGATTTTTTGGGTCAGGTAGTGGTCCGGTCCTACTCAATTAATTAACTCTAGGAGCGCATTTGGTATAAGGCTTGTGGGTCCCTGCATCATAGCAATAATCACGAATGATTATAAACCCCCATCTCATCTCGACACGGAATAATTTCGGGGGGGAGCGGCGGCTCACAATGATTATAAGCCCCCATCTCCTAGTTATCACCCCGTGTCGGGGCGACAAGTGCAATAAGTAAAGCAGGTGTGCAGGGCAACACCTAGTGTTCCACTAGGTAGTAAGTGCAAGATACCCATAGAGAGAGGGGGGTCGGGGGCGCACCCGCTAGACACACGGATGCCCCCCTGAAATCAGGTGGGGTCAGGTGATACCACCCAACCAATCCCCACTTGCGGTCATGCTACTCACCTAGTCCCTGAACAGAATGATTTCGCCCTCATCATTCCTGTATCCAACGAACTTGCCCTCTCCGTTGTGAGTCCCGTCAGCCTTCACACGGGAGTCATCGAACTTCAACCTGAAAGCAACGAAGGGGTTGATGTGGGTCCAATGGGACACCACGCACTCATATCGAACATTCGACATGAATCGGTCCTTGTCGGCTTGCAGGGAGCGCACTTTCTCATCAAGGGCAGCGAGAACTCGGTTCAGGTGAGCCTTCCCTAGTGGGAGCCTCACACTAGCGCCGAATATCTGAAAGCACTCAACCGGAAGTTCAACTTCCAATTTTGGGCCGTCAGCGGTCCTCATAGCGGCACGAAAATTCTCGGTGCTGCTAAAGGTCACTTGGGGGTATTCCTCAGCGTAGGAGTCGCCCCTAGCGACCAATTCGGACATTTTCGCATTCTCAATGTCAGTCAGGTTGGCGTTGCCGGTATATCCGCCGGTGCCGGTTGGTGTGTCTTCAACATCCATGTAGTTCGCCGATTTCTATTATAGGTTATAAAGCGCCGCCAAAATGCTCATTCGCTGCATCACGCAATAATTCGGAATGATTATAAGCCCCCAGCCCGTATATACATGGGCGAGGGGGGCGGGGACCGGCGGCCCACAATGTATATATACTAGGTAGTGTCTGAGAGAGAGGGGCTGAGAGAGAACCCCAAAGACTATATACTAGTTTTTTCTTCGGCAGGGGGTGTGGCCCCCCCGGAGAGAAAGGTATATATACTAGGTTTCGCATCCGGCTTGGGGTCAGGCCCCGGCGAAAGAGGTCCCCCCCAATGTATATATACTAGGTTGGTCCTCACCATCGGGGAGCGAACCCCCCGATGGCTTACGTCAATCCGGTCAGCCATCACCTGCTCAAAGAGCGGCTTCCACAGCGTCATCGAAGAGCCTGTTCTTCATCTCGGCCTTCCATGCCCTCTTGGACATTTTGCCGGCGTTGGTCTGCCAGCCAGCGGCCTTCATGCGGGTCACTAGGTCGATAGTGAAGAACTCAGGTCCGAAGCCCCTCAGCACCCCTGTCACCTGATTGGTGACTAGAAGCCTGTGGTGGAACTCTTCAGGGTCCTCAATCTGAAAACCGGGCTGGGCTATCATGCACAGGGCACCGAGGCCGAAGGAGTTAGTGAACCCCCTCTCATCCTCGCTGAACTCCGCCTTCTCTTCCTCGGTCATCTGCGTAAAGTCAATTCCTACTATTAATGGTATTTTTCTCACCCCCGTCTATTTCACTTCTGTTTTTTGGGTCTAAGGTTTCAGGTCCCTCTTCTGACTACCCATAGGGGGGTGACTACTTAAGGGTATGGTTCACTAAGTGTAGTTTTTACACCACTTGGAAAAGTTTATAGGGTGTCAGCCCTAAGTTCAAATTAGCCGGCCGGCGATTTTTTATTTTGGGCTTTGGGGTTTGGCCCCTCGGAGAGAGAAAGGTTATATACTAGATTGCATTTCGGCCGGGGGCGTGGCCCTACGCAAGAGAGGCCAACCTTTATAGGGTGTCGAGTGGTGGGGGGTCAGGCGGCACCACCCCCTTTACTAGCGAGGCGGTCCCTCTCGGCTTGCACAGACTCCGGAGTAATGGGCTTGCCATCATAGGTTTCTCGGTCCAACCAATCGCAACCCTTCCCCGTTTCAACGGCTTGACTGAATCGGCCTGAATCGAAGTTTCGGTTATCTTCCTTCAGTCTGCCAATCAATTCAATCATTAGGTTGGCTCGGCTATCTCGGTCCATAGTAGTGGTCCGAATCACCCCCGCAAGGATGATATAGGCCGCTCGGCTCATTGCTGCCATTAGCAGCACCGCCAGCAGGGTCCGGTTTCCTCTATGATGCCGACTTTCTCAAGGTCAGCGCATAGGGGGCAGTCATCGTTAGGCATTGGGTTATCTCTCTCTCCCATATTACACCCTAGCACTACCTAGTATATAACCTTTGAGTCAGTCGAAATGACTATAAGCGTTCAGCCCGTCTAGGCACGGGTGCGGGCGGGGATAGCCCCGCAGGGCGAAACCATTATAGGCTGTCAGCCCTACGTTGAGTATGATTGAGTCGGGAAAATTATTCTCGGCATTGGGGTTAGGCCCCCCTGAGAGAGAAACCTAGTATATATACTTTGCTACTCCCTGCATCATGCTTGAGTCACGAACCCCGTTTTCACATAGAGATGCGGGCTTATAGTCTTTTCGCAAATTTGCATCAACAAGCCCCCCCTTTTTTGGGGGGGAGAGAGAGAGGGAGAGAGAGACACTTAGTGCAGTTTTTACACCGCTCAGTTTTTTATCACCTTATAAACCTGTTGGTAGTCCTCATCTTGTCTAGGCGGGGAACCCGCAAAGTTAATAAGGCTTCCGCACTTGAGGACCTTTCTCCACCCTACGAAAAGGTATATAAGGGGGTTAGGCACTCCATATTGGTTGCGGGCATCTGCTGGTATGTCTCGGTTCAAAATCAAATTGTCCATATTTAAAAACTCCGTTAGGGGGTCCGGAGCGTGGCATAAGGGTCTTTCCGCATCCCTCACCGCAGTCCGGTTGTTGGGCGCTTCCTTCGCTCCTAAATAACCCTAGCAGCACCTCGCTTATAGTCTTTGTGTTCGGGGGCAAAATTCGGAAAGTTTATAGGGTGTCTGCCTGATGTATAAGCGGGCCGGACTCCGACATTATTTCTCCGGCTTGGGGTGTGGCCCTATCCGAGAGAGGACCCCCTATATATAGTTTGCGAGTCCCTGCATCATCGAGCGGGCGCTGGGGGGGTATATATACTTTGGGGTTCCCTGCATCATGGGTGCATCATCGAAATGATTATAAGCCTAAATCTCATAGAGTTATAGGCTGGGGGTTTGGCCCTACGAGAGAGAGAAAAGACTATAAGGGGCCGGCTCCGTCTTCTGTTTTACGGCGGCGGGGAGAGAATCGAAATGTTTATAGGGTGTCGGCTCCCATGTCAGTTATTTGGCTCGGCGGGACTAAGGTGCGGGTGACGCTTGCGAAACGCAAAGACTATAAGCCGACAGCCCCTACGGGGTCGGTGCAGTTTTTACACTAGGTGTCACAACATATATAAGGGGCATGATGACAATCTTAGTATTTAACCCTTCCGAGAGAGAAAACCGTGATACTGCGAGCAAGTCAGAATAAATGACCCTCTAGGCCGGCCTCAAACGGTCAAATCGGCCTTTTCTGAAAAACGTGATACTGCGGCGGTGTAGTTTTTACACCACATATATAAGGCTTACTGATTTTGAATCCCCGTTTTCACCTTTTATAGTTTCCGACACCTAGTGTAAATCATACACCGTTTTTCGGTGTGGTAAGATTAGTCGAACGCTTGCGATAGGGTAGGCTTTACTTTAGGAACCACCCCTACCCAGCAACACCTAGTGTAGTTTTTACACCTAGTTTTATTTATGAATCAGTATCTTTTTTACACCTAGTATCCTACATTACCATAGGTGTAGTAAAACTCACCACTTCTCGCAGGGTAAAACCTGCGGGCCGAAACTACCACCCTTATATATGTTTGGTATTGTTGCATCATTGACGCTTCACGGAGCATTCATATACTCAACGCCAAATTTAGCACCATGAAAGCGGGATTCCAACCCCCTAACCTAATGACTCGCCGGCTTCGTGCGAACATGAGAAGCCACGCCCCTTACCTATGGGCGGAATATGGAAACATGGACAAGTGCCTTGAGATACTAAAAACGGCTCCCAGCGAGTTGAATTTGGAATGGGTCAAGACCCGAAGGGGCGAGTATTCAAGCACTTTCGGAGATATTGAGATTCGGGCGGTTTGTGTGAGTGTGGACTTTAG